>Ga0208299_1000091_pt1 | contig 85932 bp, 99 predicted proteins | sample 15_taG_FD_184089 | JGI IMG/M metagenome (GOLD analysis project Ga0208299, IMG submission 184089) | Marine viral communities from the Subarctic Pacific Ocean - 15_ETSP_OMZ_AT15312 metaG (SPAdes) (version 2) | ecosystem: Environmental > Aquatic > Marine > Oceanic | place: Pacific Ocean | collected... | reverse complement strand
GTAGCTTCAAACCTAGCCATTTCAGCACCATTAGTATAAAGATATATAGGTTTGGAACTAGCATCATCATTATCATGATCTGATTCTATAAATAAAGCATCAGCACCTCTTATATATGCGGAAGCAGCATCATTTGTAAAAGTTAATTCATTACCAGTAATATTAAGGTCGTCGCCAACAGTTACATCAGCTGTAAAAGTTGCGTTACCGTTGTCTGCAATAGCTAAACCACTTGCAGCATCATCAGCAAAAAGTCCAGTTCCATTACCATCTCTTGCTACATATTTGCGAGATGAAATAACAAGACTATTGCTACCTAATGTTATGTTGCCACCAAAAGTTCCACCATCTGCAGCTGATACAAAATCAGTTGGTAAATCTTGGTCTCCAGTTAAAGTAATACCATTTGCTACTATAGTGTTTGAAACATTGAACCTTGAATTTGTGTGGTCCCAAAGTATTGTTGCATCTGCCGATGAACCTCTATCAACAATTAAACCAGCACCATCAGCAAGAGCAGCTGTTCCACCTTTACTTACAGATATTGTTTTGTCGGTTACATCTAATGTTGTTGTGTTGTAAGAATCTATATCACCAGTTATTGTTAAATCACCAGTTACAGTTAAGTCTACAAACGATGGAGAAGATCCTTCTTGTATTGCTGAATCAGCTAGTCCACCTTGAGTTGAAGTTGCATAATCTGAAGCTAAACCGTCTGCATAAGACTCTGCAGCTGTTGCTGCCGTTGATATTGCATCTGCTTCTGCTGTATCAACATATGTTTTATTTGCCGCATCAGTTCCTGCGGATACAGTATCAATTCCTTGAATACGTCCAGTACCACTTAATGTTATATCTCCACCAGTTACAGTTAAATCGTTTCCGATTGTCATGTTTTTATTTTTATCCCAAGTATACGGATATGCATCTTCACTTCCCTTTCCTTGATCGCCCAATCTTTGTGATAACATCTTTATGCTTGAAAGTCTTACTAATTTGGTATCTGTATTTCCCTTGTCTATAGTAACTCTTACATATTGAGCTCCTCCACTTCCAACAGTAGGGTCTAACCAATAATATCTTGAAGAAGCACTAAAAGTAATTCCAGAGCTAGAATGTATTTCTGTCCAAGATGAGTCGTCTGAGCTTATTTCTATTTTAACAGTACAAGTTGCAGCTGGACTATAATATGTCGATGCTATTTGGAAGTATTTAGCGGTATTCCATGCAACACCATAAAACTTCCATCTAACTGCTCTTTCGCCATCTCCAATAACTTCATATACAGATTTGTCTTGTTGAGCAAATAAACCAAGTTCTAGTGTATCACTGGAGAAATCAGTTCCATTAGTTGAAATATATTGTGTTGTTGTGTAGTTTCTATTGAATGCTTGTACATCATGCCATGTGGCTGCAAACGGAGCTGCTGAATGCCATTGGTTGGTGGTGTTTGGAGTATACACATCATCATCTGAAGGAGTGAAGTATATGTTGTCTGCGCCAGCAACTAAATTCCCGCTTATGTCAGCATTACCGTTAACGTCTAAGTTTGCGTTGTTGATTTGAACGTGAGAGTTAGTAACCTCTAATCTTTCTGAACCACCAGTTACAACTCTCCATTGGTCATTATTGTGAAACCCAAAATATGTATTACTATCACCAGCGTGTATAATAGAATTTATAATAGTAACGTCACCACCTAAAGTTAAAGTTCCTGATATATCAGCATTACCATTTATGTCTAAGCTACCTCCTTCAACCTCACCAGAAGCTGTTAAAGCTTCAGCATATACATTAGACCACCTGTTGCCATCTAATCCTAAACTAAAAGTACCAGAAGCACCTTGTGGATAAAAACCGTTATTAGCGCCTGACCATGTTAATTGGTGTAAATCAGATCCTTCGTAAGAGTTTAAATAAAGATGACCAGTTGTACCACTTGACCCAGCTTGTATGGTTGCCCTGTCTGTGTTGCTAGTGAATATACTTAATCTATCTGTAGTTATTGCGCCTGTAGATGTTATAGCACCTGATATATCAGCATCACCATTTATGTCTAGACTAGTTCCTTCTAACTCTGTACCGGTTATTTTACCAACCATAGTTATACCAGCTACTGTATTACCACTACGTAAAACTTCGTAGGCGTATTCACTTGATGATTTGTTTGTTGTATCTACAGCAAAGTTAGCTCCATCAACATTTGAGTTGTTCGTACTTCTTACTACAAAATTACCTGACAACGTGCCTGATATATCAGCATCACCGTTTATGTCTAAATCACCGTTTACTATAAACGCTTCATTTGCAAAATCAAATCTAGCTAACTGATCGTCATCAGCATGGTCCGCACCACTACTAGTACCAAACCCATATATATCCAAATAACCGTTGTGGTAAGCACCTAGCCTAGGGGCATTTGCCATTCCCCTTGCTATTAAGCCATAATTAGAACCATTATGCAGTCTAAGTAAACCCTCAGTACTATTACTATTTAAATGAACATGAATAGTATCACTATTACTATCTTCTATTTCTAATTGACCATTGTGAAGCTTAAGCGTACCATGAATATCAGCACTACCTATATTTTTTAAGTTTCTACTAAGATCTATAAACTGCGTACTGCCACCATCACCTATATACAATCCATTATCAGAGGCTGTGGCAAGTCCACCAAGAAATAAAAATTCATTTCTATTAGACCAATCTGTATCGTTATTTGGAAAACCATAAGCTCTAAACCCAGACTCTGCGGCAAACACCACAACTTCTGAGGTTGCGCCTAAATTAGTTTTTATATCATCTCCCACATCACCACCAGTAATCCAAACTGAATCGTCATGACCAAGCTGTATTCCCCCGTTTTCACTTACCCTACTAAGTATTGTTTTTTCGGTACCGCCATGGTCAATTTTTATTAAAGGAACTTCAGTTGTATATTCATCTGTATCGCCTGATGGTTCATAGTCAAATAGTATATAGCCATTAGAAGTTGTAAACGTAAGCTTATCGCTAATATTAGTAGCACCTAGACTAAGGCTACCATTTATATTAGGATTTTCTAAGTTTAATGTAGTGTTAGCACCACCTAAAGTAAGCGTTACTGCACTGCCATCACCCTTTATTTCACCTGATTGTTCAAATATAATATCGACATTACTAGCACCATCACCTATGTATATATCAGAAGCGCCATCGCCTAATAGTATATCACCAACGGCATTACTTAAAACTAAATCGTCGCCATCTTGCTCTATCTTACCCGCGTTAGCCCCGGCCGCAGTTTTAAACTGTATATCGTTTGCTTGCTCTAAAATTATATTGCTTAAAAATTTAGTCATATTATATTCTTCCTGATATTCGTTTTCTATTTACACTTGACCTTACTTTTCCACTAAACTTATTTTTTATTTTTGGGGGATTTGCAAAGATGAATTTTAAATCTCTTATATAACCTATCTCTTCTTGGTTATCACCAGCCCAACTATACCCTGCTAGTAAAGTATAGCCATACTTTTGTGCTGGAATTGTCAATGTTTTTTGTTGCCAAACACCAGCAGCATCATCAAATCTTACCTCGTCTTTAAAGCCATTTAGCATGCTCTTCTTAACATCCACATCTGAACTAGAACCGTAAGACGTTTGACCCGTGTAAGCTGTTTGGTATCTACCTAAAGCGTTATTTGTATGGGGTTTCGCGCATAAATAAGGATAACTCCAAGTTCCACTTGATTGGCCTTTAAACTCGCCTTTTACTGTTACGGCTGTATTAGCTGGTATATAATTTATCTCTTGTCCTACTAAATAGGAATCTGACCTTAGATTTACAACGCTCCATGTACTACCACCGTCTCTATTAAATTTTAAATTAACGGAATTTTCAATAACCGCGTTTAAGTTTTCTTCAAAACACCAGTCTTGATATTGTGCCATCATCCAATGTCCACCACCTCTATTGGTCTTACATCTAGCGTCAACGCCACTGTTACCCATGTAATCGTTGCTATCAACAATACCAAATGTATCTGTATAACCAGCGTAAGTACCTGGAATTTGTTTATAGTATTTGTTTTGTATGTATGAATCTTGGAATACAGCATCTCCACCACCAACACCAATATATGGTATAGTTCTGAACCCATCTATATGAAATCTTTTAAACGTTGAGTTAGGTGCTTGATAATACATATACATTGGCCTACTTTCATGGTGCAATAGTATAACATTGTGAATTGGGTTCATCTCTCTATTATGATGCATCATCATTCCGTAATCGTCAGATCTAGTAAAGTATAGATAAGCCCATTCGTTTGCGTTATACATACCATCGTTGTGTAAACTGTTATATGAGTTGCGGGTTATGTAATTATTAACAAACTGAGTATCATTATGTGTAGACCACTGAAACATACCTCTTTGTCCAGAGTAGACAGATATGAAATTTCTATGTATGTGACCAAGAGTGTGTCTAGTACTTAAACCACCGTAACTAGGATTGTTATTTGTATTTAACGCTACACAGTTTTCGTATTTACTTTGACAATCGAACCTAGAATCTGTAGCGTAACTATCATCTTTATAGCTACTATTATATCCAGCAACAAAACATGGGGGTTGGTAGTAAGTATTATTAGTATTACCACCCATGCGATTCCATATTACATCTTTTAATACTATCTCTCTAGTTCTAGCTCTACTACTATCAACGTAATACTCTACGTAGCAAAACGCTCTAACATCGGTGTCAACCGCGTTTATCTCTATAGATCTATTTAATCTTTGTACTAAACTACCAACTTTTCTTACGTTTGCTATAGCTGGACTAACTGTTAGCGTGTTACCACTTTTAGCGGTAACTGAATATTCACTATTATAATTCCAATTCGTATCAACATCATTATTAACATCTACATTTATAGTATCTCCAACACCTATATCTGTCGCATCACTTATTGTTATTGTTGTATCATCAACAGCCGCGGCGCTAGTAAGTACAGCGGAGTTTCTTCTAACAGTGTGGCCTGATAAATGTTTTTTATCCAAACCAGTTTCGTATACTTCTGTACCGCTTGATATAGTGCCAGATATACTTGAGTCTAAAGTTAAAGTATTTGTTATATTGTTTATAGCGGTTATTGTTCTAACATTTCTATTGCTTCCTGTACCAAATATAATAATGTAGCCCACTCTGAATATGTTGCTATGATCGACAACCAAGGAAGTGCCGCTGGCTGAAGAAACTATCGCCTTAGGACCTACGAATTTTTTTATATATATCCTATTGTCTGAGGTATCAACATCGTGAATCCAAAAACCCTCGTCTGATCTAACCCTGTAATCGCCTTGACCAGCATTATATATAGCTATCCAATCGCCAACACCAAAACCTGATTCATCTGCAACAGTAATATAAGAGTCTTCCACATTAGCAACAGAAGACAACGTTGTTGTTGTTACGCTATCGTCACCTACAAATTTCCAAGATGAAAAAGAAATATTTTCCACCCATATACCATGTTGATCAGAGTTAGTACCGTCGAATTCTAAAACTATATTGTTACCCGTTGCAGATAACAAAGCGCCAGAAGAACCGCCACCTTCAGTAAAATCTTGAGCAGATACACCATCAGTTTTAGAATAATCATTTGATCCATTACCTTGAACAGTAATCCTACCGTTCATTCTAATTTTACCGTTAGTAGCAAAATGCAAGCAACCTCTAACTAATATATCACCAAAACCAGTACCAGCTCTTTGATCGGAGTTTACAGTAACCTTATGCCCTTGGGCAATAGTAAACGTATCTCCATCGGCTGGAGTTTCATCACCCCATGTTGATGAGGCTGTCCAATTACCTGATTGACTACTCGTTAATGCTGCCATCTATTTCTTCAATTTGTTGATATTGAGATACGTCTAAAGCTATTTCAAAAGATAAGGTGTCACTATCATCAATAATAGTATTATCATTAATAACAGCAACCACCTCCCCGTCATCTTTTGTTAAGTTTATAGTATTGTCTAGTTTATTATATTCTATTTTTATTATCATTTAAAAATTATTAGTCTATTTTAGTAATAAGTATTGTTATGTCTCCAGTTGCAGGTGCGGAATTAAAAGAAGCAGTAACGACATTATCTGAAGTTCTAACCACTTGTGCATATACAGTTTCATAAGAACTAGTGTCATACATTTGAACTATTACATCTTTTGTACCTAACGAGTGCGTAACGGTTATTGAAGTGTCTGAACCATCACCAATAGCAGCTTTATAACTTCTTGCAGCTAAATTACCTGGAGTAAGAACTACTGTGTTACTTGATCCAGCCAATGCATCTTCGTCAGAAGCGTAAGCAACTCCTAAATTTGTTCTCGCGGTAGAAGCATTTGAAGCTCCAGTACCACCATGAGCAACTCCAACATCTGTAGCTGTCCATGATCCACTAGTAACTGTTCCAACCGTTTGTATTGCTAATCCTTCAATATCAGATTTAGTTTGATCTGCAGTTGCACCTGACTCAATACCATCTAACTTATCGTGATGTGCTGTAGTCATTACACCAGCAATAGTTCCAGATGCTTGTGCTATTACTACGTTATCACCATCAGAAGAGTTAATCGTTAACTGAGAAGCATTTGTCGTTGATGATAAATTTGTAGTTACGTTAGTGACCTTTGCAGTATTTGCAGCAATAGCTGAGTTAATTGAATTAGCTAATTTGTCTGCAGTAACAGCGTCATTTCTTAACTCAGCAGTATCAATAACTCCTTCTTGAATTGTAGCAGCAGCTGTAACATCTAGTCCATTAAAATCAACCTCCCATACTACATCACCCGTTGAAGCAATATTACCTGTACCTGCCAAACCAGTCGCAGTAGTAGCATTACCTGAAAGAGCACCTTCAAAGGTTGTCATTACTAATGTTCCTGCTGTACCAGAAAATACACTACTAGTATCAGTAGCATCCGGAATCATTGTAAATTTGCCAGTAGAATCATCAAAGCCCATAAACGCGAATTTTGCACCTGATGAATTATACTTCATTTTAAGACCTCTATCTAAATTGTCATCAGAACTAGAAGTTCCTAACTCAAATATTGGATCTGCTATAGATACTACGGTACTGTTTACTGTTGTAGTTGTACCACTAACTATTAAATCACCAGTAACTGTTAAATCCATACCAATTGTAACGGCGTCATTACTATCACCAATCGTTACTTCATTATTACTAAAAGGACCGGCTAAAGCCGTTTTTACATTTGCTGTGTCGGTTACGTCGGCACTTGCTTCAAGGGCATTAAGTTTGGAGTGATCTGCATCTGTAAATACATTTGAATCTGTCGCAGCTTCAACTGCTGCTCTTATCTCTGCATCTGTTTGGTCTGTTGTTGCACTCGCTTCAATACCATCTAATTTAGTGTGGTCTGCATCTGTAAATACATTTGAATCTGTCGCAGCTCCAACTGCTGTGCGTATCTCTGCATCTGTTTGGTCTGCTGTTGCACTCGCTTCAATACCATCTAATTTAGTGTGGTCTGCATCTGTAAATGTATTTGAATCGGTACCTGCTTCAACCGCTGCAACTATCTCCGCGTTCGTTTGATCTGCTGTTGCTCCCGCTTCTAGACCTAAATCTGATACTACTTGTGCTGCTGTTCTACCCTCTACTTCTGTACCATTGATTCTAAGAAAATCATCATCTGCTACATCTTCATTTGCCGTTAGAACGTTCCCATCTGAGATACCTTTAGCTAAAGCTTTAACAAACGCAAGATTTGTAACTTCTGAATCCATCAATGCACCGGCTGCTGTTACGTTTGTAGTATCGGTTACATCAGCAGAAGCTTCAATAGCATTTAACTTACTATGGTCAGCGTTTGTGAAGTTATTCTCAGATAATTCTCCATCTTGTATTGAATATGTTACGGTAGTATCTTGGGATACTGCGTTCATCCAATTTGTACCATCCCATATGTATGCTTTATCATCTGTAGTGTTAAAGTATATCTGGCCCGGCACTGGCGATGGCGACGTAGGATGGGCTGATAGATTTTGTATTTTTGCGTTTTGAAGTTCATTTTGATTCAAATCAAGATGAACTAGTTGTGTGATTTTTGCCATTGTCTTACGTTTTTATTTTTATTTACGTTTTATTATATATTATTTTATTATATATTATGTTTTTATTTAATTTAAGTATGCTTTACCTGAAAATCCAGCTGTAAATACAATTGTTAAGTTATTAACATCATCATACGTTACCTCTCCTACTACCATAGTACTTGCGCTATCTATTACTGATACTGAAGGGTATTTTCCTAAAGAATGCTCAATTTCCCATGTTGTTGCGGCTGTACCCTGATCATGAACAAAATGGCTGTCTGTTGTTTTAGCAGTATTGGCTGCAACGTCAGTTGCTATATCAATTCCATCTACAGTTCCGGTTACCACAATATCATTAGTGACTACTAAGTCATTACCTATCGTAACAACATCATCAGCATCTCCAATAGCGACAGCGCCGTTTGAGAATCCTACATCTAAAACAGCTTTTACCGATGCTGCAGTTACTGTAGCATCTGAACCAGCAGGGCCAGTATCTCCTTGAGGGCCAGTAAGACCAGTAGGACCAGTAGGACCAGTAGGACCAGTAGGACCAGTAGGACCAGTATCTCCTTGAGGGCCAGTATCTCCTTGAGGGCCAACTGCACCGGTTTCTCCAGTAGGACCGGTAGGGCCAGTAGGACCGGTAGGGCCAGTAGGACCGGTAGGGCCAGTAGGACCGGTAGGACCAGCAACTCCGGTAGGACCGGTTTCTCCAGTAGGACCGGTAGGACCGGTATCTCCAGTAGGACCAACAGCTCCAGTAGGACCAGTAGGACCGACAGCTCCACCAGGACCAGTATCTCCTTGAGGGCCAATTTCACCTTGTTCTCCTTGTGCTCCCCTAGGGCCTACATTACCGTCTATATCATCGCCTATCCATTTCATGCGTTTATCCTGTGATTAGTTTTCTTATAGAAATATTACTAATTGTTCCTTTGAAATCTTCGCTTTGAATAGCTAAAACTGTCTGTAATGAAGCTCCAGGTTCTACACTAAATGATAATGTACCTTTAGTTGGGGTATCATTATATATACAGTGGGAACCCATCCAAAATATTTGTAAAGAGCCCGATTCATATTTTGATATAACAACTTCAACCATATACCCTGTATCTTGAACAAACCATTCTGACTCTACAGTTCTATATCTTCTTATTTCGGAACTTTTACCATCAGTAAAAGTAAAGGATAATCCATCACTTCCAATATCTATATTATCGCTAACTGCTATCAACTCTGGATTTGTTATATTTTTACCTAACCCTGCTCCTGCTACTAAGTTTTCACTATAGTTATTTAATATTCTTACTGCTTCTGTTTCAAAATTTACATCTAATAAAGATAATAATAAACTTTCTACTATTATATCCATCGATGGTTTATGAGTATCATACATTGCTTTTGTAAATCTATCTAGCATTTCTTTAATTTCTAATGCAGAAACAGAAACGCTAGAATTCCCAATAGATGGAACACTAACTGTAGTAGAAACATCTTCTGATGCTATACCACTAAGAACTCCCGCGACTAGGTTATGTTTATCTAAATGCTTCATCAAAGAAGAAAAAGTCTCTGTTAACATAAAATACCTAGTTCTTGTATTGTATATCCCATATAGGGTGGTATTTAATAATGTAGATATATCTTTAAATAGATTTGTAGATTCTGTAATATACTTAAATTTATATGAAAATGATCCTTGTGTAATTTCAGATGCTAACTCTACTACTTGCTGTTGATTTAGAGTTTCATATAAATTGGCAGTTTCGTTTCCTAAGTGCATATCTACTAAATATACCCTTTGCTCGATAGTTAGCTTTAGAAAAGCTACTTTTGTCATACCCGACTCTACTACAATAGATTCAATTATCTGTTCGTATGTTAATGTCATTGTATGTTAGTTTATTTTACGTCTATGTCAGCGCCGTCTTTTTCTGCATCCTTAACTATTTCTTTTCCAGTATCATTAGTACCTTCGCCTGGTTTATATCCTGTAGACAATTCATCGAAGAACTTTGCTTTTCCTTCATCGTCAAGTTCAGAAACACTAGCAATATCATACTTATGTAGCATAGACATGAAGTATTCTTGATATTCTTTTTGTAGCGCTGATTTTTCCTCGCTTAATCTAACAGCGTTATTCTTAGCATGCTGTCTAGAAAATGATTTGTAGTTGTTGATTCTTTCCATTGTGTTAAAATTATTTTTAATTATTATATATATCTAGTTTCTTATCACTCGAAACTTACCTTCTTTATGGTAAAACTAAACTTCTCTTGTTTATATATTTTTTGCCGAACCTTACTATGTTTATATAAATAATTATCCCATTCGATTGTCCTGATGTCATCTACAAAGTCTATGATTAAAACTGCATCTTTTGACTCATGTTGCCTTAGACCTCTTCCTATTGACTGCCTGATGATTACCTCAGACTTAAAGGACTCTGTAAAAAAGATATTATGAATTTTCTTAATTGATATACCAGTACTAAATGTACCAAAACTTGCCACAATTACAACTTCTTCACCTGCCTCCATTTTCTTTTTATACTCTTCACGAATATCTTTATCTGTCCCACCATCAACATAGAAAACTCTTTTATCAGTTTCATTTCTAAGTTTTTCATATATCTTTTTACCATGTTCGATTCTATGAAATAGCACTAGACTATTCTTTGGTATTTTACCAATAACGCTACAAATAAAATCTAATCTTGATTGGTTATTTATTATAAAGTTTTGTTCTAAGGTAAATACGTCTTTACTATCATATCGATTTTGTGATAATTCAAAGAATGCTTGCCTTTGTGAATCGGTTGCGTAGCTCATTTCAATGACTTTAACATTACACCCAGCAATATAACCCTCATCTTGTAAAAAAGCAGCTTTTACTTCTGTAATAACAGGTCCTGTTTGACTCATTAGAGTTAATTTATCTAAAGTGCCGTCCTTTGGCAATGTACCCGACATACCATACTTATATATTGCGCTTCTACATTTACTTAAAATTGTTTTTATACTTACACTTTTTGCTTTATGTGTTTCATCTACAATTACAGCACCGAATTGGTCGAAGTATTCTGCAGGTTTTTTTACTAAAGATTGATATGTACCTATAATTATATTTTTATTCTCTTTAATTTTTTTACCAGCAAAAATCTGTTGAATTTTTAAGTCTATACGGTTCATATAGTTATATTCTTGAAAGTCTTCACTTGCTTGGATTACTAATGAAACATTAGGTACAATAAATAATATCTTTTCAACTTTCTTTGTTTCTAATAGCCAAGCTACAGTTAAAAAACTTACAAGGGTTTTACCTGCAGATGTTGCAAGTTCTGATAAACTTCTTCTAAATTTTAGTATATTATATGCCGTGTCTATTTGATAATCTCTTGGAGTTATTTCGCTTCCCTTGAAAAAATCAAATGACCACTCTGTAAATTTATCTTGATTTATATTTGTATCTATTAGTCTACGTATTCCGTCAATTTGAAGTTCATACTTATATTCTTTACAAACATTCATTACATATCTCCAAAGACCAGCTGGAATCCACTTATCATCTCTAATATATGAGACATAACCATCCCAAACCCCCTTTTTAACTAAAGGATTAAATCTCCAACTTTCAATTCGTTTTGTAAGGGAAATGTTTAATTGCTCTAGTTCTAATTCAGTTATATCATCTATTCTGAGAAACTGATTATCGTCTGTTAATGTTAAAACCAAACTATCATATTTTTATTTATAGCTTAGAAATATCTAGACGATTCTTAATAGCGAAACCCATATTATCTAAAGTTTTTATAGAACCTTCGATAAAATTCTTTTGAGAAATTAGTAAATCATAAATATGTTTATCATCAGATAGGTCTGCTTCTATAAATTTTTCGCGTTGTTTATCTGTTAATTTATAATCATAATTAAAATATTCGATCCATTTTAATTTATAGTTCTTGTCTATTGTAGCTTTTTGACTTCTTATTTTAGAAGACATTGTTGCTAAATTCTCTATAAGTATTTGTCTATAACTTAAAGTATACGCACTAACATCTTCAAGCTTTTCGCCTCGTTTAAGAGACACTGTTAAATCTTTAATTTTATCAGTCCACTCAATTCTCTTTGCGTTTAAGTACTCATCAAGTTGAATAACTTTATCTGCTGCTTTAGTCATATTAAAAAAGTTCGTTACTATTTCTATTAGGTTTTATATACTTGCTTGCCTTTAATTTCTTAGCATATTTTGGTTTTATTGGAATATCCTCTAATTTATGTTTTAGTGGATTAGACTCAAAACCAATAAAAGCTTTAAGGTTTTTATTATTTTTTCGTTCTTTGTCAAAATCGTCGAATTCTAAATCTATCATGTTAATTATATCCTCTATCATATATAGTATGCATCAAGTCGTGAATCTGTAAAATAATTATTTACTTTAGATAAACAATTAGATTTACTTTCCCAAGACACCATTACTAAATCATTGAGGTCTTTTATTTTCTTTTTATATATATTCATATTAGTTTCAGCAATAAACTTAGACCACATAAAAACCCTTTTATTCTTTTTAAGTTTTTCTAACATTTTCTTTTTGCCTGGCTCGTCATTATCGAACATATATCTTACTGTTGGTATTTCATCAAGCTCATCAGTTGACCTTCCAACCGAAGCAAGACCTAAAGTATTATGCATAAATAGCGAATCAATAGGTCCTTCAAATATCGTTACATCTTCTTGAAAATTTACTCTCATAATACCAAATAAAGTAGAAAGTTTTTTCATTCCTGTTATTTCTTCAGGTTCTGCTTTAATTTCTTTACCTAACTCTTCATATATCTTTTCAATATCATATGTTAAGTATCTGGAATTCTTTCGTTTTACAAGTGACCTCGTTTGATAGCCTATAATTTTATCTTCTGGTCCTAAATTCAAGACAACAAGTCGTTTATCGCTTGGAGAATATAAAAAATTCTCAGTTTTGCTTTGTAATAATCTATCTCTTAAATAAAACCATGGATAATCTCCAGGTTCTATTTCAATAAATTTCATTTTCTTTTTTAATTCATCTCTCGTAGGTGCAAGCTCTAGTATCTTTTGAAAAATACCATATTGCATTGTTTTTACTTCGTTAACCGCAACCTTGTTTAGTTTAATATATTCAATTACATTTATTGAGTCTATTTTATCCTTAAACCTGATTCCATGGTCTTTTAATAATCCATAAACATCAGTGTGGTTTCCGCAGTTAAAGCAATGATATTGAAGAGTTGTCCAATATAAATTACCTCTTTTCTTATGTACATCATTATGAGAATCTCCACAATAAGGACATGCCATGGTTAAACGACCAGGCATTTCTTTAAGCATGGTTTTATTAGGGTCATTATGTTCTTTGGTAACGACCTGCTTTACCATAACTCTAACCTTGTCTTTTAATTCTTCTGATATTTGTTTTATTTTCTCCATTTATAAAGGTAAAAAGGACGCCAGTTCCCCGGCGCCCTAATTCTTCAAGCTAATAAGTTAACGACGGTTAAATTAGCTTATATATTCAAGTCGTCTAAGAATGAATCTAAATCATCACTAGTGTCGACTTTTTTTGCATCTGTTTTAGGAGCTACTGTTTTAGTTGTAGTTTCTGCAACCTTTTCTTTAGTTGGAGTTGTATTAACAACAGTATCAATAGAAGTTCCAGGACTTAAATATTGTCTAAGTACAGTATTAACGAAATCAAGAGTTTCTGAATTCCATTTTTTATACTCATAAGGTTCAAGTGATGGAGCTGCATCTAATTCAGCTTTAATAGCTGTCATAGTTTCTTGGCTTCTTTCAGCTGGACTACCATCCATAACAATTGCTGAAGTACTTGCAGAGAATTTACTCTTATCATAATTGTTAAAATCACCTTGTCTTGTAATGATTAACTCGAAGTTTTTACCATTAAAAAGGTCGAATATTTGAGTTGGTTCACCAAAAGCTGGTTTAGTTTCTTCTTCGATTTTCTCTTTGATTTTGAAACCAAATCTAAATACTTTATAAGTACCTTCTGATTCTGGATTTTGAGGGTCTTTAATAATTTTGACTAAAGAATAGTATTGTTCTCTACGCTTTAATTTATCACTCATTTTTCTGTCCACTGCTGAATCAGATTTACGTAACTTAAAGAACGCTTCTGCGATCGGGCACTTTTCACCTATAGTCGATGGGGAATCTACGATTTTTCCATCGCCGCTTGGCACAGTTAGCCAGTGTACGTACTTCTTAATAAGAGAGTTTCTTGGGTTTGTCGGGTTCGGTACAAAACGAATTAATGCTTTGTAAACCCCGTCTTTTCCTTCATCTGCTGAAGGTTTGTAAACCTCGTTTGATGAGGCTTTACTTTGTGTTTCATGAGTATCGACGTCTTCGATATTCAAGTTAAAAATGTCAAATTCTTTCATAATCTTAAAATTGTTTAGTTTGTTAAATTGTTTATGTCGTTAACTTGGTTATTATATAAAGAACTATTAAAATGTTTCATAATTCTAAATACATACTATATATCTTTATTTTTTTTACTAAATGTGAAACAAAAAGTTAAAATGCTTATATAACTTTAAGTCTTTGAAGGTGGGGGTAAAATACCGTATCCGGGGTTTCTTTAATCTCTTCCAATATTTCCTCCCGCAATTAAATTACACAAAAAGAAAGCGTCAACAAGGTCATCAAAAGGTTTTGGAACTTTTTTATCCTCAGCGTCAACTAAGCCATCACAAAAATTAAAAAACTCTGAGGTCTCAATGCTTTCATTTTCATTTCTGTTTTCGACAAAAGAATTCCAAACTTCACGCTTATTCCAGTTGCCTTTTCCAGCAAACTTTTTAATTGTGGTTGGAGCTATTGTTAATATATCGACAGGTCTAAGAATATTGAGCATCTTCATTTTTAGTATTGCTGCTCCAGCTGCCATATCAATAAGATTATTCGTACCCATTTTAGACCCATAAGATGAACCTTCAAAAGCAATGGTAAATCCACTGCCATCTGTACAAACATTCAAAATAAGATTTATGATTTGATTAGACATAATATCATATCGTCTAATCTTTAAGAGTTCTATACTAGAAAAGTCTTTAGATGTAGAAAAATCTGGCTGTTTAATAAGTTTTACGTCATTAAGTAGCGAGATTTCTTCTTGTAATTTTTGTTCTTTCTTAGTTCCTGAGCCCTCTTTAATATAACTAATAAAATGAAACTTCTTAGTTTCGTCGTTATATGTACAGATTCCTGGAGAATTTAATGAAAAGTCTATAGCGACAAAATTCATAAACGTTTATTTTAAAGGGTTAATATCTGTAATCTTCGTCTTCTTGATACCATGACTGGTTTGGATCAGAATCTGGCTGTTTTGTAAAATCATGATTTCTTTTTAACTTAGGACTTTCAGTTAATGCAGGAAATAAAACTTTCTTACTAGATTTAGATTTCTTTTTACCAAATGCTAAATCTATTCCAACATCTCTTCCTTTACCTTCATATCCATTCATTGTTGCAACTAAATCATAATAATCATATCCTCCAAATTCACCATACCCTTCATATCCAATTTCTTTCCAAGACTTACCAGTATTATCATGCATATAAACTGTTATAGTATTTAATTTTTCAGAACCAATTTGTCTATCTGTATCTTGAGTGAACCAAGAAAATTGACCTTCATTGATATTTAACGCTTCAATTTTTTCAGCAATATTTTTTTCTATTGATTCAGATTCATATACTCCTTTTTTAATATCCTTAATAAGTTTCTTAGCATCTTTATCAGATATATTATCTAAAAATTCTTGCATTTCATCTGCATTTTCAGCATTATTCGTATGCTCTTCAGCAAAATTCAAATATGGATTAAAGTCTAAATCCTTAACTAATACTTCTAACTCTTCTTGAGTTTTACTTTCATTAGCCAATTCGTTATATGCTTCAGATATATTACCCTTTATAAGGTCTCTTAATTCTTGCTCAGTCATCATTTTTGTTTTTATTTTATTATGCCCATTCATCGTCATCATACTCATCATAATCTTCCTCTTCCCATTTTGATTCATAATCATACAAATCTTCTCTTGATTTATGATAATCTCCATTTTGAGATTCAACATCATCTAATATAAGTTCAAGAATAGAATATGCTTTTTTACCATACGATGTATCACCACTATCTCCATCCATAGAATCAATTAACTTTCTAATTTTTGATTGAAGTTTTCTATCTATACCTCTACAATCATATAAAAAAGCTGCTGCCGGGCCTGCTGTTTCAGTTCCATATCCTTGGTGAAAATAATCTCCATCATTCTCATGTCTATAGATAATTCTATTTATAGCTCTTAACATTTCACCCTCAATAGTACCAGCACTTCCTGACCCTGGAACTAAATCACCATAAAGAACTTCATTCCTTTTTTCTAATGATTTTGGAGCAGAATAATATTCTTCTACTTTATCGTCTTGTGTATTAGATAAACTTGCAATTCTTTCTCTAATGATTTCTCTTAATTCTTGCTCAGTCATATCTTTTAGATTTTCTTTAAGTTTTTTATATCTACAGCCATCCAATCATCCGCATTACCAACCTGCTTAACTGCTTTTTTAATAGCCTCAACTGTACTTCTAGCTTTAACAGATACTTTTCCAGCCTTAGCGTAATCTACGCCACCTACTTTCCCTCTTCCAAACTCAACTTCCCATGTAGAAAAACCTTCTTCTATTAACTCACTTTCACTACAATAACCTTCTTTTACTTCTTTTTTTATAGATTTTAATTCTTCTTTAATAAAATCTCTTAATTCCTGCTCAGTCATTTTATTTATTTATTTTTAATTATATTTTCTTTCCTAAAGCTATACCTAACGCAGCACCAACTAATCTTGAAGTTAGCATATCATACATAACTCCTTTATTATTGATGCCAAGAACTTTTGCAATCATTTTACCGACTGTTTTACCAAGAGCAAAACCAGCAAGTCCTCCAAATATAGAACCAAATAAACCTTCATTAGTAGCATCATAATCAAATTTCTCGATATCAAAGGTTCCATCTTCATTTGCATATTGTTTTACAAATTCTTCAAGTGCTTTATCGACCTTTTCTTCAAGTTCCATAGTCCACTCTGTTTGTAGCGACTCTTTTAACATACCAATGTCTCCATCAGTTAATTCGCCTTCTTTTAAGTATTGTTCAAATGTTTTCATATTAGTATATATCTTAATCTATTTCTAACTTAATATTAAATTTATTATAATAAAAGTTTAGTGTAAACGTTGCAAACTCAGCTATATTAGAACTCATATTTAATTCAAGTTCAGATATTTCGTTGAATATTGGCTTTTCAAACATAGCGCTCATCACATGTATTCCTTCCGCATCCATGATTTGAAGTTTCAAGTCATCTAAAAATGGCTTTTTTTCTGTTTTAGAATAATAATAAAGTAAAGTATCTTGTAAAATCCAATAATTTATATAACCATCTAGCAATTGAAGCTCTACAGTTATTTGTCTATCAGCTACTGTGTTTTGTATTGGAATAGCACCTCTATGGTATATTTTTGAACCATCGTTTGGTGAAATTTCTACCGGGTCAAACGAAATACCAGGTATACTCATTCCTTGTATGCTATAATTCACATAATCAATAGGCTCAGATATTACATTACCTGGCATTCTATCCAAATATGGTCTATATTTAGTCGCAACCGCCTCTGGAATAAACTTCCTATTAAACTTAAAATTAAATAAATTATTTCTACTGTTTAATATCATTTTATATTATTTTAACTTTCCCATTATACAGCCTACTTGTTTTATTTCCACCATAATAAATAACTATATAGAAGGTTCCAACAGCACCGATACCACTAAATTTACCAGCAACCCAACGCCTAATCTTAAACATAACTTCACCATTTGAGAGGTCAATACCAGGGAATGAAGGGTCATGAGACGTCCAATTAACATGTTTAGTACCATTATGTGTTATTATTTTTATATTTTCAGCTCCAACTAAATCTAATGCTTTATAATCTCCATCTATTAAATTAGCTAAAGTAAATCTAACTAAACTATCAGAAGCTCGAGATATTCTGATTTCACATTCTCCTTCTGCCTTAAATACAGCATCTCCTAGAGAAACACCATCTGCTGAATTTCCAACTAGCTCATTGCTAGCCGCAACTATATTATGTTTATCTAAGGCGACCGTAACATATTTAGTTTCACCAACATCAGGTCTAATTGAATTTATAAATGAATTAAGTTCTCTATTTACGGCAGTATTCGGTAATTTATTATAAATTACAGGACTTGAAGTTCCTCCAGTAATTTGTATCTTTTCCATTTGTACTCCATATTTCTTAGGTCTTAAATATACTAAAGTTCCTACTTTAACAATTTGTGTATTATCAGTTTCGTTATAAATTCTCATCGTTACCCTAAGTTGAAAAGAACTAGCTATACCAGCATTCATAATAACAGGTCTAAACATAACAGGAGTATCAAAGTCTGAAACATGAACAAATGTAGTTTTATATGTCGTAATAAAATTTGTACTTACTTGTTCAGATACCTCTATTTCATAAAAAACTGAAATATCATCAGATGTTTGTTGTATTCTCTCATTAACATAGCTAGAAAACCCTGCTAAAGTACCATTATTAAGTCCATGTATTTCAAAATAATCTTTATTAGCAGGTTCGCTAACATTAACCGAAATACTAGAGTACTCGTCAACTTGAGAAACTACAAGGTCTATCGTATCTGCAATGTTTATGAAATCTTGAGTATATGTACCACCACTACCATCACCAATTACGCTAGATACCGTTTCAGAAATTAAACTAAAACTTATTTTATAGTTAGAAGTAGAATCTAATTCTTTTGTACCGCCAGGAACATCATAGAAATTATTATGGAATTCATCATTTACGCCCGCAGTAAACATATGAACTAGAGCAGGAACTTTAACCTCAATATATTTAGAGAACCTAGAATCTCCCATTGTAAATGGCGTAGGATTTTGAATTTCAAAACTAGATGAGTTTAAGTAAACTTGTGAAGTAAATACATTTTCTACTCCATCCGCCCTACTTGACTTTACTTGAAGTAAAAAACCGTCATACCCTCTACCATTAAAAGAATAACCAGTTCTAAGGTGTAATCTAATCGTATCATAATATACTTCATTTACCGAACCAACAAGCGTTGTAGGATTTCCCCCAGCATAGGGTATTACGGTATCAAAAGTAGTTGAATTAGTACCTGTAAATTCATCAGCATCTAAATATTTTAGTGCATTTCCAACGAGTGCGAATTGATTTGCTTGAGTTGATGGTACTGCTAAATATCTTCCTGATTCTCCAGGCGCAGTTTCAATAGTGTTGTGTGTCTGTTGTACAGGCTCAGCATATAGTGAATTAGCTTTGTTGGCAACAGTAATAACACCTTGAGTAAAGTTAGTGACTCCAGCTAAATCAGTATAATCATATGAATAAGTTCCATTTGTCGTTGGTATATATGTTAATGTGGTTCCAACTAGCGTAGCTCCTGGAATTACAAAACCTGCAGCATTGTTTATTGTGGCATCGGATAAATCAAATTTGTATGTTTTACCATTTCTTAATTGAAGTTCTCTAGTCGCGAAATTATTTATAATAATAGAAGTACCTGAAGTCTTAACTGTAAAATGTACAACGTTAGCACCTAGTTCATGCACTAAATACCTTGGACTTGCTGCTGTATTATTTATATCTAATAACTTAAGTTGACTACCATTATTATCGTTCTCTATTTCTGCCAAAGTCAAAGCACTTTGGTCATGGTAGATAAATTCTACCAAGACATCTTCGTCTATTAACGCATATTTTGATGATTGAGCCATTTAATTATTTATCTTATTTTTATTTTATAAATTTCCTGTTTGATTTAGAAGGAATCCACTACCCCATCCGTCGCCAGTCCAATAACCGTACGGATGGGACGACCAATTATTACCCCCACTAGTGTTTGAACCATACCACCCTGGTCTAGCCAGCACGCCTGGCGCTTCCCATAAATCTTGATTAGTTTTAATTTTCCAATCACCAGCACCAGATTGATATACATTCCAAGACAACATTTGAAATTTTATTCTTTCTGGTACGTGATGCGGTACGATCACTCCATTTGATACACCAAGGTAATTACAATTAATGTCTGTCTGACTTTGAAAATGGTCTTTTACATCGTTTTGTTGGAGGTTAAACATTGTGTTTGCCATTTTATGAGCATCTATATAATAGCATTGAGATTTACTATTATAGCTAGACGTATCTTGATATTTCCAATATAAATCATCTCTACCTAAATAAACAATATTCATTATGTCATTATCTAACCTTAACCACTCGTGATTTGCTGGTGGAGTGGTTGCATATCGCCAATCAACGTGCATTGATGGCGCCTGATCGGTGTTCACATCCAAATGATGAGGTGTTGCTACCCATGGGTCAGTGTTTGGATTCGGAGCAGGAACATCAATATGAGTTCGCAAGCCTGTTCTTATATTATTGATAATGTCTAACCCCATTATTCCTGGGTTAACTCCACCAACCCACTCTGAGGTATCGTTCTTAAATCTTGGGGTCCTATAGTGATGTACTCCACCTCCTTTATACCAAGTATACCCATGACATAAATACCACCCAGTATATGTATTTTTACCGCGACCCATAGTATTGTTTGTATTTCCAGTATATGTTTGTTCAAAGTTTAAAGAATTAAAAAACTCAGAACTAAGAATTGGAACTATAGTACCATAATTAACATTTGAACCTAATATATTAGAAGGAGACCACTCTAGTTTACCGTCTTCATTTGCTGCTGTAATAATTTTTCCAGTTTGAGGGTTATTAGACTCCATCCTTGAGTTTGATAATACTTCAATTGTTTTATCTATTATTGTATTTTTTTTGAATTCTACCTTTGTGTTTGTTTTATCAAATAAGGCAAAAACTTCTTGGTCCGAAGAATCTGCTAACGTTGACTCGTCTCCTTGTAATAGTATTTTACTAGAAGTAGTTCCGCCAAACGACATTTCAATAGAACCTTGGCCCAATGATACATCAAAGTATTTATCATTTACAGCAGTAGTCAGCCTTATATTAGAATCCATTTCCAATAGGTTGTTTTCAACCGTTAGATGGGCTCTATTATTTATTAAATCTTCCCCTATAATTAAATTTGGTAAATGATTATCATATACTAATGTCTGAATAGGCTTAAGTATGTTTGTATTATTTACAGTTGTAGTATCTGGTTCATGTGTTTCTATATCATCAAACCCTGTAGCTCCTGTAGCTCCTACCGCACCAATAGGTCCAGTAGCTCCTTCTTGCCCCTGTACGCCAATTACACCCGACTGACCAGCAGCACCAGATGTACCTGCAGCGCCATACCCATTAGCAATTAATTGGTCGTAATTATAGTTAATTAAATCAATTATATCATTTGGATTGCTAGGATCGTATATTATAGTCTTTATGTTCATTTATTATATATTTTTATTACTAACACCATGTTTTAGTCAGCGTACATGTTTCAAGGTTCCAGTCAAGTAAACAATATTCAAAACCTGAAACCCCATTAAAAACATTTCCAGAATCCTCTGGTACTCTATAATATCCTGTTGGTGCCATTCTACCGGCGGACATATATAAAACTCCTTGTGAAGCACCCAATGTACTAAGATTGTTATTAAAAATATTATAATTATACTCTCTATATAGTTGAAATGGTATTTTGTTTAATTGCGGAAGCCAACCACCGCCCCACCAGAAAGACCCACTAGCATTTCCAGATGTACAAGTCCCATCAGCAGTACCACAGCAATTTATATTAGTATTGTTAAAGAACGCGTTATCTTCGAGGGATTCCCACCAATGCCAAGCCAAAGAAGAAGTATTCCAGTTTACGGAAGTTGCATTCGGATTTGCATAGTTAAAACCGCCAGGTCCATTTGCCCGCAAGCCTTCAGCGTCATCTACATCAGTTATTCTCCAAGTTAAATCATCTCTACCTAAATACATAACATAATCCATAGCAACATGGTAAATCTCTTTCTGACCATGGTTAAAGTCATCAACTGTAGAGGCTTGTAATTTCGTCAAAACTCCATCTTTATTAAATCTATTCATCTTCCATAGATTAGTAGATGTATTTGCTTGATAAATAGAACCTCCTTGTGCACCAATAACTCTTTTAATCTGATCGTCTTGTATAAGAGGTCCTGCTGTAGATGAATTAAATGTTTTTGTAACCATATCTGGCGTATTATATGCTTCTCCACCTAAAGCGTGAGTTGTAGCCCATGTATAACCATGGCAATAATACCATCCTTCCCATTCTGTCCCATTTTTACCTCTACCTAATTTAGTTTCATAATTTTCAATACTACCATTACCTAAAGTCACCACAGTTGGAGAGTCACTAGTATGAAAATTAGTATCATTAAACTGCCATTTGTCAATAGCAATAATAGTACCAACCATAACACCAGTACCTAATGTATTGGAATCAACACTAGAAAAAGTACCATCATTATCAGAAGATTGGACTAAAAAAGTATCAGTACCTCCTGCTATCTCAAACCCATGATTGATATTTACAGAATCTTGAAAGTAAATATCTTCATAAATAGTTGAACCATTATTATTATCAAAAACAGCAATATCATTCCCTGCATTATCTGCAAACGTCACACCGTCGTCAGTGTTAAATTTCAAAACATTATTAGTAGCAAGTCCGTTAAATGCTAACTCTAACGTATCGATATTTAATTTTATATCGAAATATGTAGGAGAGCCTGGATTTGTTAGTTGGATATGAGAACTATATGTTTGTAATGAATCTGAAGTAGAAGAGCTATATGAATCTATAGTTAATTGTGAGTCATCATCAGTAGCAACCAATGCGGATTTTCCAATAACTAATGCAGCTCTAGTACTATATGATGTAATGGCTTTAGGTATTACCACATCAACATTTGCAAGTGTTGTTGTATCTTCAGCCCACTGCAGGTTTCCATCGTTGCCCACTGCTCCTTGAGGACCCGTAGACCCTCCTAAACCAATAGCTCCTGTGGCTCCTGTAGCTCCTACCCCTCCAACAGCACCGCCAGCCCCAACAGAGCCAGGAACGCCATATGAATTAGCAAAAAACTGGTCAAAATTATAGTTTAATAAATCTATAATATTTTCTTTATCAGATATATTGTATGGTATGTGTTTTATATTCATTTAATTTCTAATAATTTTATGGAGCTATTGTGAAACTATTCTGAATAGGTGGTGGTGGCGGGTCCATATAAAAGACAAGACCTGGTATATTCAAATAACAAACATATGCAGTTTCCCATACATTCATACCTGAATAAGTTCCATCTTTCAAATATAGTATATCAGTATTATATTGATATACGTTTTCTTGAAGGTTCCTTGACATATCTAATTCTCCACCTGATAAAGAAAAAGTTCTCATGCCGCCAGTTTGCCATAATTGCCTTTGAGAATACGTACTTGGCTGCATTTCTGCCCCAACAATATTATTAGTAGTGGTCATGGCTTTTAATGTATGCCCACCAGAAATATTCCCACCGATTGGATGCCTCCAATACCTTCCATTCATAAGATACCAACCCTCCCATACTCCAGTTCCAGCTCCAATTGTCACCTCATACCCTTGACTTGTAGATGGAAACGATTGAACCGCGAAATTTACTTGAAAATAATTTTCTAAAGTTTCTTTACCTATTTGTACTATTGAACCCTCTGGAAGATTAACATAATTACTAGCAAGGTCACTAAACTTAACATTTCCTTCAGTTAATGAAGTATCAATTTGCAGTTGTTTCCCAGTTAATGGTACCCCAGGGTTGGCTGCTTTATATTTAGCAGCTACACTAGCCTTTCCAACATATTCAAAATTTAAGTTATCAACTGTCGCGACCCCTGATGTATGAGTAGGTCCTGTTGATACGGTTATGTCGTATGTAATAGGTGGGTCTACAAACACATATAAATTCTCTCCATAAATAACTTGAGTTTGGTTCTGAATAAAATCATAAGCAGACGCACTTACAAGTAGAGACCACAGTCTTGATGATGCATGATTAGTCCATAAGCCTGAACTAAGAATAACATCTGATGTGGTGTCAAACACTTGTATTGTTCCAGTATCAAATGTTAAATCTGAAGAAACTACAATACCAGCATCCGTAAACGCTGCAACCGCACTTAAACCATCGTATATCAATATATTCGAAGCCTTTAATGTAATTTTAGGATTATCAAACGTTACAGTTTCTGTACCCGCATTCAAATCTATAAAAGCTTCTGTTGCGGTAGCAGTATTATGTATAAATGACTTTAATCGTATATGATGTCTTTGTGTACCTCCCGTATCGTTTATTGCATGAATTCTTAATGCACTTGGTTTAGACGCGCCTGATATCGGTACTTTTTCATTACTTGTTGTACTTATTACTGTTCCATCATCACATGTTAGAGGATTAGTTAAAGTAGAAGTACCTCCTAAATAAACACTAGCCTTTGGCGATGTTAATGAAAGTGTTTCTACTCCATTTTGCTGAATCGTTCTAGTCCATATACTTTGACCAGATAATCCTTGTAATCCTATAGCTCCAGTTGCTCCTGTTGCTCCTTGTCCACCTAGAGTACCATCTCCACCCGGAGCACCGCCAGGACCTGCATTACCAGGAATACCCTGCTGTAATCCGCTTGCAAGTTGAGTAAACATATCATTTAGTTTATCAATCTTACTCTGTGACCAGAAATCCCCGTTATTATTTACATCTGTTATATATAGTTCTCTTATCTTCATCTTAAGCTATTATTTTAACACATACTTTAAAATCATAATTATATCCAGGTCGTTTTGCGTAAATCAATCTAAAACCAGGTTTACCTTGTCCAAATACTTCAATACTATGAGATTTTGATTTTGTATAACCAACAGTGTTTGATATATCTTGTGTAAATGTTGTAGTTATTATTTTAGATTCTATAATATAAACATCAACGCTATCAATTATAAACCTAGGGGTAATATTATGTTTTATATATTCTAATAAATCATCCTCTACTGTCGTTATATCTCCATATGAATTTGCTGGTATAACTGTCGTCTGGAAGCTAGATAATATACCATCACTAGTTAATTTATCATAAACCATATTAGCTAAGTAGAAATCAGCGAAAACCCTTCCTTCATCTTCATACCAATGTATTGTATATTTATTATTACCTGAATTTTGTATCTTTTCTAAACTATCTACAGAATCCATCTTATAGTGATTATATAAATCTAAAGAATATTCATCGTTTACCTTCATAACATTTGATGCCATAAACGTCTTATCCTCAACTGGACTTAAAGTTCCATGTACACTTTCCCTAACTAACCCAGAAAAACTTTTTGTAAAAAATGATGTAGTATATTTAGAGTCAAATATATTAACATCCTTCTTATCAATTGCAATCTCACCAACCATAGGATATAGTGGCTGTTTTTCTGAAGATTCAGATAATTTAATAATTGGATTATCAGCATCATCATTAACCTTATGGAAATACATATTTTTTATTATTCCATAATCTTTTATATTATCTTTATATGATTCAAAAGCAATACCATATCCATTAAACTTGGCATGTATTAGTTTTTGCCTTTCTTCTTCAATAGCACTCTGTACTGTAAACGTTGTAGTAAAGTTTTCATTGTAATAAACTATAGCACCACTTTTTATTGCTGATGTAAATTGAGGATTAGGTACAACGCCAATGGATATATCCCAAGAGTCGGTACCAGCATTATAAACAGGGCCAGTCGGATTATTAGCAGTAATCCATTGAATAGTATCTGAACCTATTATAAGAGTACCATTAGTCGCCCATCCAGTAGCATCTTTAACTGATATTACAGCAGCTATGCCTGTGAGTTGAAAATCCGCAGCTACACTAGTTCTATACGGATAGCTTAATTTATGCATGTTGTATATAGAATCAAACGTTACAATATTTTTAGTTAATGGTACGTATGTTCCATTAAATCTTTTTAGCGTTGTATAATATTTATGATTTTTATCTATTAAACTATTACCAACAGAACCTGCAGTCATGGCAAATACAGAAGGTTTATCATTATCACTTTCAACCATCAATACAGATGGTTTAATAAATTCAACAGGGTCTTCAATTTTAAGCTTGAAATCATCTAATGACACAGTACCATCCTCTTTAACTCTAACATAGCTTACACCATCTGATTCAACTAATCTTTCTTTAATTCTATTTGCTGTAATATTGTCCATTAGACCTTTAAGGGCAGTGTTTCCTCCCTCTTTATAAGTATAAGGTCCTGCAGTTAAACCGTTAAATGACGCTATATTAGTTTCATATGCGTTATTTGTAATATCCCAAGGAAATCCTTGAACTAAAAGCTCAGTATCATTTATAATATCTAATACTTGTATTTCATAATCCACACCAGCTATATCAAACAATATTTTAGAATATTCTCCAGCTGCATTTCTAGTAAATTGTGAATTAAATTTTGCATTTCCAGCATCTATTGAAGCTTGGTCTGCCCTAAGAATTGCATTATCTCCTGGTGAAGATGCGCTTGGCCAATCGCTTTGAGCAAAATCAAAGTTTGAAAATATTGGAGTATCGACATATGTTGTAGTATTCGCCACCATTAAATCAGGGAATTGGTACATAAATCCATGAGTCATCGTATCTTTAGTATATGTTGCTTGAGAATACCTAACATCTATAACAATACTTAATGTTTTCCACTTTTCATTTTTAGTTATATTTATTGAAGTCGACATATCGTTAACATCATCTTCAAAATTAACAATACACATGAACTTATATTCGTCCATATCTTCGCTAAGGATATATTTTAATCCTTTATGAAAAAGCTCATCACCATCAACAAAACTATACTTACGTATATTTTCATTATCTCTCCATTTCCTTGGAAGATTATATATTGTATGAATTGCTTCCGCAGGGCTAACCTCATCATACTCACTATGATAACCATTAAATATTGAAAATAAGCTAAAATAATCAAAAGTTATATCTTGAGCTTTTGTTTTATCGAATTTATGATATGTTCCAGGAAGTCCAATACTAGACTCTTCCATTGAAAACATTAAATTATTCTTTATGTTTATTGGATTAGTTGCTTCAGAAAGAGTAAACGTAGTACTACCAGATGTATAAAATGTAGAACTTGGGTCAGCCAAAGCTAGTGTCCAATATCCTACCATATTTATATCAAAATACTCTAAATTACCAGAATTACCATCTACTTCCGTTTTTCCTAAATCAACAGACGCGTTATAAATACCCATAGATTCGTTTGCATTTAGGATATATTTACCTCCTCTAATATTACTAAAATCTTTTAATTCAAATTCACAAATATATGGAACTACTCTAGATTCTATTGCATGTTCTTTTAAGCTATTTTCCTCAAGTCTATCATATTGATTTTTTATTCTATACGTTGCACTATCATCTACTATGTTTGAATTTATATTATAGTATTGTTCCAAATTTTTAGTAATTAAATCCTCTTCTGTCATGTTTGGGAAATCAGTAATAAAATAACCAAAGCCTTTGTCATCTGTTAATCCAGTCGCTGTATCTAATATTCCAGAGTGCGCCACATCGCGATCAAGTTCTCCAATTTCAGATGATAAATCTCTATGAAAATCAAAACCTAAATCTTTAATATCATACGCGCTAAACTTACCAAAAGAAGGTCTAAATACTTTATATGCCTCACATACACTATCACTAGATATTTCTATGCCTTTTTCTAAAATAACTCTACGATAATTAGTACCAGTATCTAAAGATATGCCAATTATTTTAACATAGTTTTTTTCTTGGAATATTTTTATATAATCACCAACAACAATATCTCCAAAATCATTACCCTTTATAAGTATTCCTTGGTTTTTACCAGCACCGCCGACCATCGTTCTAATATCCCAATCAGTAAAATCTATTATGTGTGTCCATACAACACCACCTCCATCTGGAGTTGAATTATAAGTCGAATGAGTAGGACCGGCTGCTGCACTAGTTCCTCCTAATTCAGTATAATAATGTAAACCTACATTAGTTGCAAAACTTCCAGGACCATAAACGCCAGGCGCCCATTGAGAACCACCACCAAGACCCATATTATCATTCTTAGCTCCATCATACTCTACAAAATCAGAAACATTATTTTTGTAAATACCAAACATTATCATATCTCTATCAGAACCAGCTACAAAACCTTCTATAATAATACCATCACTAGTCGCTCTAACGCCTAGTTGGTCTTCTTTCGTAACATACCTTATAGAATCACAAATAGCAGATATAATTTGACCCATATCTCCTTGGTTCGAGAATGTTAATCCACTTGAAAACCCAGCAGCAAGAGATGAATCTGCAGATATTATATAATCAAACATGTTGTATGACGCATCTGCCATCGCGTATCTATTTCCAACAAAAATCTTATCTAAATGGTTTGGTACCTCATTAATTTTTATTTTTATAAAACTCTTGAATGTTCTATTACGTCTATTATATGTTATTGTTCCTTTTTTCTTTTGAAACCCGCTAAACAATGAGAAATCATTTATCTCAACTGCTAAACTATTTCCAAGAGCAACTCCTTTATTTTTAATATGATAAAAATTGCCGACTTTGTCAGTAATATAATTTAATGTTGGTAATTGGAAATCAGAAAGATTTGGTAGCATATCATCTTGTGATATAGAAAGACCTGTAAGGTCATATACCGTATCAACAGAACCTGGCTTAAATCCAATACCATCAGCCCTTGCACCAACAGCCTCAAAAGAACCTTCTTCTATATTATCAACATATAATCCAAAATATCTGTATGTTTTATATTTTACCGCATGCGGATCATCAAACATAAACTCCATGTTTAATATATTAGAGAACACCATCCCATTTCTTTCAAACCCGTCAGACAATATTTCATTTTTATCTATTTCAGTTCCATCGGTTCTAATATAATCGTCATAAATATAATCTTCTTTACTGACAAAACCACCATTAAATAAATCAATACCATGATACACACAAGGTTCTCCATCATTAAAATCAAAATTTATTGCCCCGCTTGGAAATTCTGAATCTTCTATATGGTTTCTTATATAAGTACCAGCTGCTGAATTTCTTGTTAGGTCAAATGTTTTAACAATAGTGGACGATTTTAGCATTTCCATTATTCTATTATTTTGACCCTTATAATTGTCTTTATCTACAATTTCATTTTCGCCATACGCTGTTCTTTCAACCCTATAGACAACAAACATCGATGGCACCTGCTTATTTAACCATAATGGCGCTAAAAACCTATACTGTTCTTTATATAGTTTTATTGTATTAGCCTCTGCACCAAAATTATATTGATTCTCGTATTGTTTAGAATATTCAGAATATACTGAAAGGTCTGGATTTTCTCGCATAACGCTATACCTGCTAATCATTGGTAGCTTTTTATAAAACCGCGAAATGTCAGATGAATATTTACCAAGAGAATGTAGTTCAAATCTTTTATATTCAGATGATGATAATTCTTTATTAGCGTCAAATGAACTCAAAGATATACTATCGCTAGAGTCTACGACAAGCTTAACATTACTTGTTAGTTTAGGATTTGTTCTAAGAAGTCCAAATGATTTATTAGGAAAATCATTGTACTTTATACTAGTATTTAATTTTGACATGTTAGGTATAACTTTTTATATGCTATACTCTATATATCCTATTAAGATTGATTACAATTCTAGAAGTTTGACTACGCCCTAGACGTCGTTGGACTAAAATTTTGTAAAGATGCAGATGGTATTGTAGAAATTTTATTTCCTACTGGCTTGTATGTTGACGTTACCTCAACATCAAAACTGAATCTTTCATCATGCGCAAGAATATCTAACCCAACAACCTTAGTGTATGTCAAGTTTGTTAGTGTAGTTCCTATTAAACCACCAAGTCTACCCTTTCCATTAGTACCTGTACCATTATAATCAGTCATTCTATATTGCCATACTAGATCGATAGTTATTGCGTTTGCGTCTCCTGTACTTATTCTCTTTTTACCAAATTTATTATCAGCATCTACTGTTAATACATATTTGTCAACCGGTGAAAGATATAAAAATGAACCACATGATTTACCACCAACAGTATATTTATCTCCAGAGTCAAATGAAACTTTATTAGCTCTTCTATATGAAGCAGTACTAGTATTATTTATCGCAAAAGCAACTCTTTTGAATGGTGTTTGTTGTTCATTACCTCCAGTACCAGTTCTCCTAGTAGCAGTTTCTGGTATACCAATATACCCATTTGAAACTAATGTCTCTATAGACATAAACTTAGCAAAAGGATGTTCTGTATGTGGGAATATATGAGTATCATAGCTATTATTATCAGGATTTGTTGACGCGGTTGGTGTTGTAGCTGCAACTCCATCCCAAACGCTATGTGAAGTTCCTGTACCCGTATTTGCATTTGCTGCAGTTGCGGTACCCATTAAACTCCAATCTGGTGGGGTATACGTCGCCGGTCCAGCTAAAGCATAATATAATAAATCTACCCCATTCTCAGTACTATCAAACCCAGTTAAACTAAGAGCCTGAGTGTTTAAGTCATATAAATCTTTATCTCCTGAAAGGTTCTTAAACCTAGAATAAATATATTGTCCAATTGTTTGGGATGACTGGCTCGGTATTTTATTAAAGAATTGGGCAGTATCTAAATCTGATGCTGCTACGTTTTGATAACCTACTGGAACTAAATCATACCTACCCTCATCTTTATAGTAATCACTTGTACTTCCTACGGTATTACCTATTCCTCCACCAAAGAAAGTAGTATTAGTAGATGAAAATGCCTCAGACGTTCTAGTACCATTAATTATTGCAGATAGCTCTAATTGAGTAGCTTTTGTATTTGAAATTTCTATCTTAAATATTTTAGTTACGATTTCACCTTTATAATTTATAGCTTCTGAAACTTCTTGAGTATAATATCCACCATGTAGTTTAACAACTGAATTTGCGTTTACAACTGTTGTATTACCAGCCTCATCGATAATTTTAACCATTAACTCTCCAATAGCTTGTACAAGAGATGCTTGTAATCTCTCAATTTCAAGTGCCATTTCAGTTAATTTATCAAATAATGATATTGGTGTTTGTTCAGGACTTAAGAATCCAGACGCAATTGTATTTGCAGTATGTGTATAATCCTCTGTGCTATCATCTACGTGAGAATATATTCCTTTAGATTCTAAGTCATCCATAATTTCAACCTTAATAGAATCTCTTTCATTATCTTTAACTAAACCAGTAACGGCATCGACAACAAACTCTTCTGGAAATTCAATCTTTACAGAATCAGACCATTCAGAGGTTACTGGGTTTGCAGGATAACCTGCTTCAGAAACTGATTTAATCATTACCTCAATTGACTCACCAACAGATATAGGAAGGTCTAATGAATTAAAGTTTACTGCTGAACCGTCTTCTTCATTTTCAAAATACCATTCATATTTACCTGTAGTTTCATTTAATCTTCTTTTCTTTACTGATGTTTCTATTTCAATCCAATTTGAAAAAGCACCAGTCTTTATCGTATCGTTTACACTATCATTAAACTGTATTTGTTCTATATTAGAAGATGCTCCATTATTAGAAAGGTATCTATATCTTAAAATAAACATAACAACATCTTGAGAAACTTCATCTCCTAAAGTTTTAGGCGTTGGTACTGACCAAAAACCTCTAGTTCTGAATTTAGGTGCTACAGTAGCTACCTGTGTCGATTCTGCTGTTGCTTTAATATCGCTAACAAGAGAAGAAAACATCTTAGAATGGTCTACTCTTTTACTTATTAACGCTGAAAGCTCTCCTCTATGTCTTCTTTTCTCTGAAATTGATTTGAATTTCTTTCTATTAATGAAAGTTCTTTTCCTTTTAATAGCGGCATCAGATTTAGAAATAGATTGTTCAGCTGCTTTTTTATCAGATTTTAATTTTATAATCTTTTTAGTAGTCGAATTATCTGTTAAGTGCTTATTTATTTGAACTACCTTAAAATTATCTACATCTAAATTAGGCGGATTTGGTTTTAATGCAACCGCAGCAGGCGGTATATAATCAACCTTAAGTGCTTTAATAAATTGTCCAAAATCTGCAACCTCATCTTTATAATATTTAGCAAGAGTAGTCTCTATACCGTCTTTCTTTAACATTGTAAGTTCATTAGAAAAGAATCCTATCCCTGGTGAATATGTCTCAGCCTGTATTTTAGATACAGGGTCTACTGGCTTAATAAAAACAACCTGTCTTTCGTTATAACCAACATTAACATCTACATTTAATCCAGTATCTATTTCCTTATAAATCTTTACAGCGTTAGACCCTATTTTAATAGGCTCAAACCCTTCAATTAACTTAACTTCGATTTGCGAAGTAGCACCATCAATACTTATAATTTGGTATCGAGTAGAATATGATTCGCTATTAACAACTAAAGAATCTCCAATTCTTAGAGTTTCTGTATCTTTCATTGTTTTCGATGTATCAGAATAACTCAGTTTATTTAACGTAAATAATTTGATAGATTTAGTTAGATTAGAATTGTCTACAACCACGGTCTTCTGTGTGTTAACTATATTGACAACATCAAAATCTCCAGTATATTGGATTTGCCTAACTGGCATATCTATAATATTAGAATCTAAAGAATATACGACACCATCTTCTTTTATTTTATACAATAAATTAGTGTGAGATATATCGCTTCTACCTTTATAATTTTCATCAAAATTATCAGCAGTATTACTATCATTAGAATCAAATAAATATCTTTCAACATATACTCTTTCAGTTTCTACTGGTATTTGCCCATCTACATTTAGTTCTATAGTTAATAATGGATTAAGAAAATCCTCAAAGAAATCGTTAAGCTTTGTATTAAACGCAACTGGAGCTAAAAGTCTTTTAATAGGTTTTGAAGGGCCTTTAATTTTAGAAGTATGTATTCTTCTGAAAGAACCATCTTTAAGCCTCACATTTGCATTTCCTCCATCTACTCCACTAAGTGCTTTATAATTAGTATCTAATCTTTCAATCTCTCTTTTCAAATACCCAAATGCTGGAATTTGAATAGGCGTTTTTGTATCAGTTTTGCCGTCATACAAGGTTATAGAAACAGTTTCTTTATCTGTTGTTATAGCCTCGTTAATACGCTCAAATGTCTCTAAAGCGTTTGTATTTAATTCTAAGAATTGCTCTAAAAGTTGTGATATTGAATTGTTAGTACTCATATTTTTTATCTAATAATGTCGGTTTCAAATGTTTTGTTAATCGGGTCAGTACATATTATTTCAATATATGGTTTATATATTGAAGTACCGGTTTTTAACGTTAGCTCAGTTGTTGGTATTGTTATTGTCGTTACCCATCCATTCAGTTTATCCATTAATATGTTAATAGTTTTCCCAGAAGGAATATCTATATTATCTCTGAATGTAATTCTAACAACATGTCCTTTGGTCCAACCTGATTTACTATCGTCTATGTATATATTCAAATTATCTGAAAGCGGAGTACCATCATTGTAAATTCTAATTATATTATTAAATGGTCTAAGACCTAACCAAACACCCTTAGTACTTGCAAGACCTCCAAGAAATTTATTAGTAGATGTTATACCGCTATCAAGTGTTTGTGCAGCTTTATCAAAAATATAACTACCACTTAAATTATAACCATCATTGTTTGATGATAATTTAATTATATTGTCAGTTTCAGACCTCGTTATAGCAATACCACTATCTCCTCCAGCTACAATAATATCAGTATTGATTTGAACTGTTGCGTCTATTTCACCAGATATTAACTGGTTAATTCTATCGTTCGCGCTTGTAATTAAATCAAGTATTGATGTAGAATCAGCATAATTTAGAACAGCATTTGATACGCTTGTTTCTAAAGAAAGTATTCTAGTTTCTAAATCTTCAGATGTTGTTTTTGTTAAAGTTATATTTTCAAGGTCTACAAGTCTAGCCGCAACATCAGCATATCTTTTGTTAGCATCTAATAATAATTTTGTAGCGTTTTCAAGTGAGGATGTTGTATCAAAGAATATATCCATTGAAAATGTAGAAAAGTCATTTATATTTGTTTCAACACCAACATTATCTAATGATGAATTAAATTTAACATTCAACTTAAGAGCAAAAGAATTACCATTTAATCCTGTAATATCATTTGGTTTATTCTTTGTCAGCTCAGGAATATACCATCCTGTAGAATTAGGATCGTCCTTAAAATTATCTAATAATATAACACCATATAAGTTTGTAGCTCTATTACTTGGCTGAGACTTAGAATATATGTCATAGTATACTAATATAGCATTAAACCTAAAATCTCCACCTCTTTTTGCATAGTCTTGTAAATTATCAAGTTCAGCGTCGCTTACAATTTTAGCATACTCTTCGTTACCCCACTCAAGACCGCAATGCGTCACTTGGTTTGGGTCTACATTATATACCCCAGCTGCATTTGGATTTGCTGAACCATTTCCACCAGTCGCATCAGTATAATCGACAATAGGTTGCATATCTAAATTTGGGTCAGGGTGGATTTGACTAGTTCTACCATTTATAAATAAAGTTTGTGGTATATAGTCAGTTTCTGTTGTATTATAGTTTGATTCCTTAAATAAAATATTAGGAGTATATCCAACAGCAGAAGGAACGTTTATAAAAATTTCGTTATATGCCTCTCCACCGTATTGTTTATCATTTGATACGTCTATATTACCTAAATATTTTACAACTCTACTATATTCCGTACCAGCAGCAGAAGAATTATCTTCTTCAACTAATCTACTATTTACAGCCTCTTGTGATGTCGCCGCACGAGTTCTAAATGCTCCAATTTGATTTAAGTATTTGAAGAATATTTTTTCTGCATCACTCTCAAATAACACTGAATCATAATCATCATCAGATAATATGTAATCTTCTAAATTTAATGCATAATTTTGAAAAGTCAACGCCCAATCTACATTTGCGTCTGCATTCGCTGTCAAATAACTTGCTCCTGCTCCACCTACTGTAGAATTTCTAAGTCTTTCAAATTGTATGAAATTATCAGCACCAGACGGTGAATCAACGACAGGTAAATCAATCAAAGCAAACTTTGAGTATTCAAAGTTTATGTCTGGATTATAATAAGCCCTAGTAAGGTCCTTTGCAGCACTTGCAAATGCGTACATAGTACCTCCTTGGTCTTTTGGTGTTCTAATTAGTGGAGTAGCCATCTATAGAGTTTATTTAATTTTTATTATTAAGCTAATACCGTATTTGCAGAGCTACCCACAACATACCAGATACTGTTAATAAATCTTAAAGTAACGTGAGCATAAGCAACCAGTGTAATCGTAGTATATTCTGCTAAATTTGAAGATACTTCAGTAATTACACAGTTTCCAGCATTACTATCAGAAACTATCATAATCTCTTGTCCTTGAGAACCATCAACTAAGTTAAGAGCAAGGTTACCCGTGTTTGTCATTAAATAAGAATAGTGGTTAAAGGTTCCGTTCACTGTTGGTAATGTAGTTGCCGGTCCAATTACGCTTTGTTGTATTGCTCCACTTGTTGAAACATTACCAGTAACGTTTAAGGCTCCTGCTAATGTAGTTGTAGCAGTAACGTTTAGATTATTTGTAAAAGTTCCATCATATGCACTAACATTTCCAGTCAATGTCAAATTCTGCGCAGCAGTATTCAATAACAAACCCAGATCAGTAAGCTCTGTATTTATAGAATCAAAGTTATTGTTCAAGTGTAATCTTGATGAAGAAATACTGTCTGTTCCTAGTATAGTGTAAATTGTCGCCATAGTTTTATTTTATTGTTAATATGTTTTTTGTTGTTTTAATTTCATTGCCATTAACGTCTGTTATTTTCAAACCTACTGTATAATCTCCAGTTTCGTCAAACACATAAGTTAACCACCTATTATTATAGTATATATCATTAATATTTTTTGAGTTATTTTTCAATGTCCATTCCTGTTTCTTAATACCCGGTACTTCTGAATTATCACATGAAAAAGTAAAATGATTAAGTATATTATGTATCTCATGCTGTTTTATTATTTTAGCATTGTCATATGTTGGATTACATGGTTCAAATTTATTATGTTTTAATAAAACACCAGTACCCGCACCTATTGTTATAGTATCATAGTCATGCATTTTATCTGCACCATTGGCAGTCGCCAGCATCCAATCACATGTATCTAAAATACCATCGTTATTTGTATCAACCTTTACAGCATTGTATGTATATTTAGATAGTTGTGGATATTCTTTTTCTTTAACAGAAGTAATAAATGTAGTATCTGCCACTGGTGAACATAGGACATTATCTGACATTATAGTAAGTACCTGTCCAGCTATATCATTATATTCAATAGTATATCCATCAACAACTATAGAACCCGTGTTAGGCCAATTAGTTAATGTTCCAGCTAACGTTAGTGTTGCTCCACCACTAGCAAACCCAAGAGATTGTCCATTAAGTGGGTCAGCTTCTAATGTAGCTGCAGGAATAGCTCCAACTGTTAGTTCGTAATATCCCATTACAGATACACAAGCTGTAGCCGCAACCCAGCCATAAACAGTTCCTTTAATAGTATTACCATTATTTGTAGCGCCAGCAGGAAAAGGAATATCAAGGTCTACTTCCCATCCTATTCCTGTTACGTTCGTACAAGCTGTAGTATCAGGAATATTATAAGGAGAACCAGCATTAACCGTAGTACATGAAGTAACAGTTAATACCTGCCCTGTTATTGCAGAGTAAACAATACTTTCTCCATCTACTACCAAAGTTCCTTTAGTTGGCCATTGTGTTAAATTTCCAGTTAAAGTTATATTACCTGCGGCAGTTGTGTTATACGCACCGTCTACAGAAACAGCTGTCACAATACTAGAAGAATCAGTTGTCGAATGGTTTGTTATTGTTGTTGGTGAAAGCGTTACTGGAGCTGGCGCATTAGTTTGATATGTTATAGTATTTGTACTATTTTGAATCCAATCAGCTGCGTTAGCAACATATATTGTAGTATCACCAGTAGATGGTGCAGAAACAAAAGTACTATTAGGAGAATCTTTAGTCATAGTAATACCACTATCTGAAATAACAGTTAACTGTGTTGATGTTCTACTACTATATCTAAGAGTTCCTCCGCCCGTAACAGACACGGCACCCGCATTTGGCCAATTTGTCATAGCACCACTTATAGTTACGGTACCAAACGCACCTTTAGTATAAGCAGCACATGTTAGAGCTGTTACGTTAGCAGTTATATCTGTAGAATCCATAAAATTCTGTACTGTATAATTAACTATCGCAGTACATGTCGCATTTACGACAGCTGGAGCCGCATTTGTATATGTTATATTATTAGTACCAGTTGCTAGATAGTTGCTTGCATTTTTTGCGTATAATATAGTATCTCCTGACGCCGATGCAGAAGCAATTTGAGTAGGACAATCTGAAACAACACCATTGTTAATAGAAACCGTGGTAGCCATTAGACCATAGTCTGCTATAGTATTACCTTTTAGATTATTTAATTCATCCGCTATTAAATCCCAATTTGTTAAATCTGTATTTGCAGTTGGTTGTATTGATGCTGTGTATGTATCAGTAGATAAAGTTGTACTAATCCCTTCATACCAAGTTAACGTTAAATTTACATTTTGATTATCTGCAATATCAAATGAGAATGCTGCGTTTATATCAGCGCCAACATATGTTGTGCTCCAAGACATTGTTGCTCCGCTATTCCAATTATGTGATGTAAGGTTTTCCCAAACATATGGACCAGGAGTACTGTTAAAGCCACTAGCCTGACTTGCGTCTGAATATCTAACTATTGTTGATTTTTTCCAATCAGCATCAGAATTTGCATAATTCGCTCTATCTAATGTAAGATAATATGAAGCTTCAAATTCTTCAAGATTCTCTTCATTTTCATTGGCAGTATCCCAATTTGTAGCTGAATCTTCCCATGAATATAGAACATATTCATTCCAATCTCTTTTTGGAACATGCATTTGGGTAATTGCATATGTTTCAATTTCTTTAGATTTTACTTCAATTGCTTCTTTTTCAAATTTAACACTTCTAACATTATACAAATCATATAATGAAAGCTCAATATCATATTTACCAATATATGGAAGTGTCAGTGCTATCTCATAAAAACTATTTGTATCTCCTCTAAAACTTCTATCATATTTTACTCCATTAACCGTAGGTCCTATTAACCTCCATTGAATTTCATATACGTTTCTATGCCACCATTTATTCCATGATGTTGTAAGTTCTCCTTCATCTTCTCCATCTTCCCATGTAAAATTACAATCATCAAATGTATCTAATAAAGAATTAGCTCTAAGTACGATTGGACATCCTACTGGAATATCAAATTCAGAAAATGTAGATAAATCAGTGTCTGTATAGTTTGTATAAAATAAAGTAATATCATCTATAGGATTATCAGTAAGAGAAGGCGTATTACTTGGCTCGACCCCACTATATAATTCTTTAATTCTAGCCGCGCTTAATGGTGTATTCCATATTGAAGCATCGTCTATTAGACCATCCCAATGTAAAAAATTATTTATAGTTGTATTAACATTCCATTTCGCTTGACCACCAAGATGTAAGTCTATAGGTTCGTCTTTGTCATAATATATTTCATTGCCATATGACCCTAAATCAGATATTGCAGGTCCACCTACCATAATACCATTAACTACAGTTCCAGGCTGGTCAACTAGCTCGCCATTTACATATAATTTTATATACCTTCCATCGAACGTACATGTTAACATGAACCAATCATTATTAGCAGCATCCCCAAGATAGTTAAGGGCAACCCCTCCAACTGGAACGTTAGCATTCTGCCCCGATGTAGATTGATTTCCATTAATTGTAGCATTAAATACATTGTATGATGTTCCAACCATTTTATTTGTATACCCTGAAGCAGAATCATCTCTTACCGTAACTGAAGCGTATATTCTACCACCTTCGTAATATATCTTAAACCCGCCAGGAGCAGTATGACAACTAATTATATGCTGTATTGCGTTATTTGGGTTGTATGATGTTGTATTGGACGGTAGCCAACTATCATGTTTTACCCAAACATTCAGAGTTAACGCATTCTCAGGTCTAATATTCTTATTAACGAACGGTACAGAAACATAATCACTTTTAGCGTCAAATGATAGAGATTTAGTACTTTTTGTTTGATGCGGACTATCGTTTGAAAAAGCGGTATTAGAAACTTTAGCTCCTCTAACAATAGAAGTTTGTGTCTTCGATCGAAGAGTAGCTATTTCCCAAAAACCTCGCTGTGATACTGTTGCGCTGCCATCTAGTATAAAACCTGATGTAATAGAAGAAACACATCCAGTAAGCTTTAACCCAGTTATTCCTGAATATCTAATGGTTGTACCACCAGAAATTGTTATTATTCCTGCATTTCTTAAGCCCGTGACTGAAGTTAATGTACACTCAGTATCAGCAAACCCAAGTACACCACCATTATTTAATGTTGTTGTAAATGATATTTCTGGAGTATAATCCGTAACCGTTAGCGCTGCATTTTTAGGATAAATACCTATTGGCGTAGACCTAGCAATTGCGTCATTATTTGCAGTTCCATTTGGTACATGTACCCATAAAACTCCAGTTGGTCCATCTAATACGCTTCCAGATGAATGAACTGGAGGCACTGTTGTTCCACCAAAACCAGCAACCCCACCTGCATGAGTATAATAACAAGTACCGCTATTAGTCACCCAACTGTTAGGATGATACAGCACAGTAGATTGTGTAATAGCTGTACCAGATGGAATATTATAAGGAGAACCAGTGTTAACTGTGGTACATGACGTAACTGTTAAATTCTGTCCTATAATTCCGGAATAATCAATAGTTTCACCGTCTACTAATATACTTCCTTTATGTGGCCAATCCGCTAAGTTTCCTGATAAAGTTAAATTACCGGCAGCTGTTGTATTATATGCACCACTTGTCGTAACAGCAGTAATAAGAGTCGAATTATCAACTTCTGACCATGAAATCAGATTTGCTGGCTTAATTACAGCTCCATCGTATGTTATATTATGAGTATCTGACCAAGTGCTTGCGTCTTCTACGTATAATATTTCCGATCCAGCAACATGGTCAACTGCAAATATAGTATCTACACCAGCAGCCATATCCTTTAATATACCAATATTATTACCTATATGGTCAATCGCTTTTGGGTGATTATCACCCTCTCCCAATTTCCACCATGCTTGCGCTCCAGCATCTATATCATATATGCCTGTAAGTTCTGTAAAATCTTGATTTATTCCAGTAAATAATGGGCTAACTTTTCTTAAGTCTTCTAGGAATAGTGGTCTTTCTGGGAAAAGTTTATATCCAACATCTACACCTTCATTTACACTATAAATGTTTTGTTGATTATTCCATGTATTTATATTGAATTGAGCAAAGTAATCTCCTTCACCGCAAATATCAACTATTTTAGCATGCATCGGAATGTAAGATAATTGTAATCTATCTTTAAGCCCATATAATTTAATTAAAATTTCATCAGGAGAAAACAATAATGCTTCTTTAACTTTTGGAATATCCCATTTGTCATATTCTCCTGTAGCATTATTTAATCTATAAACTAATGAGAATCTTGAAGTCTTTTTTAGATTTGAGTTTGGCAGCAAGCCGCCGCTCAGTGTACTTTTTGCAGCTAAGAATCCTTTAATCTCTTGATTTGGTACAGCTACCGCCTTTAGTTTACCAAAGTTTTCAGCCTGCTCATTTATATTTAGATAATACTCTTTAAGAGTTATATTTTCATATCCAAAATATTTAATAGCATTTAATAGAGCTTTATATGTTCCTATAAATGGTTTAATATTTGAAGCTTCTAAAAGAAGTTCTCTTCTTTTCCTGTTAATAAGGTTCCAATCAGGGCTAGACTCTCTTAAGTTAGCATCTTCAAAAACAAAATGGTCAGATGGCGAAAGAGACATACCAATATTAGATATTAAAGCCTCTAATCTTTCATCTTCAGCAACAGTCTCTCCGTATATTCTAATTGTCGCTATAACATGTGTTATATTTCCACTAGCATCTACTTCATGTATTACTAAATTTCTTTTATGATACGTTTCTAATTCGGACCTTAATGACACGTTAATTTGAATAGGTTCATTTGGTACTAAACTTAAGACTGTATCAAAAATTCCTGAAGGATCGGTTCCAGTAACTATACTTTGAGGATTCCTTGTTTTATTTTGAGATTCTTCATGTTTGATATAAAGTTCTGGAATTTGCTCTCCATTAACCTTAATAATTTCTGTTGTTGTAGAATATAGCGAAATATCATTGTTAACTCCATTAGACTCGATACTTGTATCATACCCGCCTTCAAAGCTTACTAATATCGTGTCATTTAATAAAGACGTTGTTGGTGTTATTGGTTTAATATACTTAGTTTCACCAAGTTCTCCCCTAACTTCTTCTAAAATATAAATAGTTAGAGTTTCGTATAAACCAACAGAGACTTCAGGAAGATATACTATACCGTCCCATGCCTGTGTAATTGAATCATAATTAAGATTCAATTCATCGGAATTACTATCAAAGAATTTAAGATTTGAATATTTACTCATTACCTAATATTTTTATAGTCCTTTTTTACAGTGAAAGATTTGAACACTTTTATTTCGTTGACAGCATCAACCCAATTTGCAACAACATCTTGTATATAGGTTATAAAATCCCACATTTGATTATTTCTAAAAATATGAGACGATATAGAGTTCTTTAGTATATTTATTCTATAATTATTAGGTAAGTTTTTTCTATCATCTGAAATTTGTCTTGAAACCTGATATATCTTAACTCTTCTACTTTTGAATAAACCATCAGTTAATTTAACAGCCATTATATTGATTTTCTATTTTTTGCCTGAATCCTAGTAAATATAGTTTGAGGAACTGGTGGGTCATCAAAATAAACTGAAAGTGCTCCCATCTCCCCGATTAAAGCATCATCATCTACTAATATTCCATCTCTATCTTCCCAGCCGCCTCTAAATAATGCTACCTCATCTTTTTCTAAAAGAATATCTCCAAATGAATCTAAGTTTATTACATATTCTGGAAGAGCTGCACCTTCTTCAAATCTAACATTTTTGGTCTTAACTGTTCTTTTGAAGTAAACCATCTTTTGTTGTCCATTTCCTATATCTTCAAGTATTGGAGTATTTGGGGTAATAGTCACAGTTTCTGAAACATAATAACCATTTTTTCTAGCATCTTCTTCCGCCTTACTGACAAAACGCACATTAACCGAGTCAATACCTTTAACACCTTCTAGTATAGCAATTATATCAGATTTTGGTAATCTATCCCTACGAGTAATGTTCATAAGATATTCTGATATTTTACTTCTTATATCATTAAAAATACCGTGTTTATCATATCCTTCAAAATACCTTACCTTAATATCCATTCTAAAATATTGAGGGGATGGCGGAGTAATTTTAACTTCTGAAGTCAGCATTTGTCTACCTGATTTTTCAATTATATCCAACACCGCATTTTCCTCGTCCTCAGAAAAGAAAAATTCATCAATAGCTAGACTAAAATAATCTTTATTTTTAATAAGTTTTCTCTTAATATCAGGCAACATAAATAAATAAATAACATTATCATCATCTAAATATCCGTCATCGGTAGTACTATATGCATCTAAATATGAAAACATACCATATTGAGATAAAAATGCCTCATAATTATCTGGAGTCGCTAATACAAATGCATGTGATTGTAGTGGGGCAATAAGTTTTGTAAGTTCTATACTTTCAGGATTTGAACCCATTCTAGGCGTTACTGATACTTCAGTCTCTAGTAGTTCGTTTAAGTCATATGAATTTCCTATACTATCAAACCCATCATCTTCAAACTTAAATTTTAAGTTTTTACCTCCAATTAAATTACCGTTATCTCCTTTATTTTTAATATATTGAATCTCTATAGAACTTCCTAAAGGGGGAAGAGCTCCAAAACTTCCATTTCCAAAATAAACATCTAACCCTCCAGTAATTCCAGTTTTTACAATAAACCCTGCAGTTCCAACTTTCATATCATATATAGAATCATATTTCTGCCATACAATACTATTTACAGAAACTTTAACATGATTGTGGTCGGTATTTTCTTTAGTTATTATATTAAAAGATTGAAACTTTTCTCCGGTACCGGTAACTGTTTGTCTCTCAACTTCTCCTTGAATTATAGGTATTCTAATAAAATTAGTAGATGTTTTTGAAATTCTAAATTTATCTGAATTAGTTAGCATAGTATATTTTAGACTATTAGCTTCCATTTTAATTATACTATCTGGTAATATGTTGATAGCATCTCCAGCTACTTCAGAAATAGTTGTTGGATTTAATCTAATTCTTATTTCACCCTGTGCTGCAGTGCCTCTAAATGGATCGTGACCTGCAAGCCTTGATAAACCATATATAGATTCTTTATGTTGAGCTGTTAATATGTTTTGTTCCACCATCGCATCTTCTATGTAGTGGAAAATAAAAGTTGAAAGCTCTTGTAATACATTTAATATTTGAGCAAATGGTGAGGCTGAAGTAAACAAAGTACCCGCTCTACTGTATACTCTACTTATAAAAGTTTGAGTATCACTTATCATTTCTTTTGTCTTAATTCTAGACTTTTGTAAATATTTGAAATCTGCCATTTTTATTTATTAATGTTTATATGTAAAGACCCACCTGATATTTAGAATCTACAACAACGCTGATAAACACAATATGTCTATCAACCTCCTCTGTAAAATCAACAGTCACGTCTACACTGTATTTTTTTGATAATGGTATATATCTATTAATCGCTTCTTTAACAACCTTAACCAGCATATCATCGTTATATCTAAAAGAATATACATAATCATCTAAATTTAGACCAAAATCTGCATCACCTAAAACAGAACCTTTACTTGTAAAAAACAAAGTCTCTATTTGAATCAAAAGCTCTGTAATCTCATCATCGATTTCCATTTGACTAACATCAAACCTAGGGTCTCCTTCTTTTTTAATATAAAATTCCATATAACTATATATCTAATTTACGAGTGCATCATCCAGTCAGTTCCCTCATCCTCATTTATTTCTTCTATTATACCTTCAAGCTCGCTCTGTCCCATATCTCGTATATCAGCACCATTAACTGCTATATTACCCGGTAATTGGAACTCAAAAATACTTAGCTTAGCACCAAGAGAAACTTTTATTTTAGCTGAACAATATCTAAAAAACATCTCATCCTCATATAGCGCACAATCTGGAATAGTTTCATAAACTTCTAATATAATATCAGATGTTGGAGTTTCTCCAGTAAATCTTAAGGCTCTATTAAGTCTATTATAGTCAAAACTATACGGGTTCTGTAATACTTGTCGTGCTAAATCAAAAAACTTCTGACTTACTATATAATATTCTAATTGCTCTGCTGCACCTGCTACTCCAGCATTTCCATACATATTTGAAGTAAACATTCGCTCCACATTAAAATCTCCACCGGCTTGGAAGTCCACATCATTACTTATAGAACTTGCATTAGTTTTATGAACACCAAAAACAGAATATACACCGTTTGGCATGTTAATAGTTCTTGAACTTTTGAAGTATGTTGAATCAAACGCAGCTTTTGGTATTACAAAGAAATTCTCTTGAACAGAGTATTCATATTTTTTATAAAACCATTTTCTAGCTCTATTTATAATAGCCTCTACTTCAATTTTTGGCAAATTCATAGGAACCATACATGCTCCTGTAATTTCATTTGCCAGCTCCTCAACAAAATTATTTAAGCATGTTGAACTAAATACATGTTCAGTTTCCATACCCGACGCCCCACCTAAAAATATATCACTCATATCTTTTTATTTTATTTTTCTTCATATTTTATTTTCTCAGTTTTCTTAAACCTCGCTCTTTTTTTATCATATATACCATCTCTAAATATTCCTCCTATCATCTCTCCTTTTAATACACCCTTACCATAGATATAGCAATCTTTTACCGTGGAATCTTGGCTAATATACGAACTTTTAATTTTTGAGGATTCAATTTTAACACCATTATAGAAATTACAAATTGTAATATCTGAATTATTGATATTACCGCCAAATATATCGCAGTTAATAAGTTCTCCCTTTATATCACAGTCTATAAAATCGTATCCATCGATATTAACGCAATACGAAAGTTCACCATCTTTAACTTGGACTTTCCCTGTATCTGAATCATAATTTATATGTCCTTTTGTAAGAGAACCGTGAGTGAATAGCTTTATAACTCTTTTTTGTATCTTTGACCAATAATTCTGTATAATCTCTGTGGCCTTGCTTAGGTCAACTGTGAATTCAATATTCTTCCACTCAGTTTCAATAACTCTCCAATCAATCTTAGCATCTATAATTCTCCTATTATTAGAAAGTATTCTTTTAAGTTCTAATGAGTTAAAATGATTAAGTTTTTTAGATTCTGTACTTTTCCATAATTGAACTATAAATGAATCTAACAGATGTAATATCTTACTAGTCTTCTTTTCCCAATCCTTCCCACCAATATATCTAAACTCCAAATAATCTTTTATTCTCTTTTCAAAATTTATACCATAGTATTTTGAATTAGGAAACCCAAAATTATTCTCATCGATTAAACCACCATCAATATTAAAAACTTCTGTATTTGGAACTACATATTTTATAGATTTTGCGTATGTTGAGTTTTCTCTTTGTGGGAATAAATTAAATACATAATCTTCATCAAACTCTAATATGAATTTTAGAACATTCATATTTTCAATTCTTCTTTCTCCACCCTTTTTATTATCAAATGAGATATTAAGATGTATTGATGACATATCATTAGTATATCCATTCTCTTCAATCCACTTAGAAACTATAATGATAATAAGTCTTGCGTCTTTATATTCTATAGCACCCGTAACTAGCTCCATAAGTTTCTCTCCACCGCTCATGTCAGGTTCTATCTTAAATTCTTTTGCTGTAGGAGAAAAATCACTATGAGCTTTTTCTTCAACTCTAATCTTTCTATATAATAACGCACCAAGCTCTTTTGCTGTCGCTTTTATATCTTTATTCGAGTAGAATTCAAACTCTATCCCGACTAGAGATTTTGATAATATTTCTGCGTCGTTAAATCTGTTCATTATTGCTATTTATATAACTTAAGTTGATTTATATATCTTAATTTTTTGAACATAAAAAAATCCCACTCATACGAATGGGATTATTTATTATAAACGACTAGTGTTGGTATTTATTAACCTATTTTTGCCGCTATTTTATCTTTAACCGCATCAGCAGCCGCATCTTTTGCTGCATCTCCAACAACTTTAGCAATAGCGTTTTCTACCAATTCTTTAGCAGCTCCCATAAATCCTTCGTATGTATGTTCTTCATCCTCATCAGCGGCATGCATTTCAGCAGAATCCGTAACTAAACTAACTAAATCTTTAGGTTCAGGTACAATACCTTCAGTAACCTTCTTTATTAAAGTACCTAGTCCTTCTGATAATTTATCAGCAACCGCTCCAGCTGCCGCTTGTCTTGCTACTGTAGCAATTACAGGAGCTAATTCATCTACTTTAACATCTGTAGAAGTTAGTTCCTCTCTAATGATTTCTCTTAGTCTTTTTTCTGTTAGTTTCATATTTAATAATTTTATTTTTGTTATTATTTTATAGTCTATATATCTATTATATGTTTCACAATTTAAGGAAAACTTTACGAGTCTCTTCATCAATTCTCGTAACAGTGACAGTGATGTCATTTCCTTTTATAAGTTCATTCAAATCATGTCCTTCAGGGAATTCAGATACATGCAGCAACCCCACAAGGCCATCTCCAATATCAACAAACACACCATAATCTTTAACCGATCTAACCTTACCGACAACCACAACAGGAGTCTTAAATCTTTCAGAAGCATTAAACCACGGATCAGTCACCGCCTCAACGGGCTTTTGAGATAACGTAATCTTAGTATCTGAAATAATTTTCTTAATAAAGAATTCTATTTCCTCTCCTGGTGTAATCTCTCTATCTTTATGTCTTTTTAGAGTTTCTTCATCTAAATCATTTATATGAATCATACCAGTTAAGCACTCATTAAATTCACAGAACACTCCAAATTTAGCAGAACCTGTTACGCTACCTTTAACTACAACTCCATTTTCATATTCTTTTATTTCAGCAATTTTAGTAGGAATCATTGCTTTCAAATATTCTCTATGAGAAACTACAATAGTTCCTCTATCAGAAGAATAATTCATAGGTACTACATACATTTCAGTTCCTAATATAGATTCAAAATCATGTAGCTTATTTATTCCAGCTAAAGAACCTGGCATAAAACATTCTATACCCTGTATTTCTATAATATAACCTCCACCTGGTATAATACTTTTTACAGTAGAGTTATACGCAGTTTTAGAATTATCTACACTATCTAAAATTTCATTAAATACCGCGCGCTTAAATCCAGCTTCAACTGAACCTAATATATATTTTCCTTGTTTAGAACCTTTAGATTCTATGATTTGAACATTAATCTTTTCTCCAGGTTTTAATAAGTTCTTGTACTCTTCTGCTTCTTTTGACATATCTACATATACAGAGTCTCTGGCCCCAATATCAATAATACACCACTCAACGCTAATTGAATCTACAGTTCCTTCATAGGATTTATTTAATTCAACACCAACTATCCTATTATTTTCAGTAAAATCTTGGTTATAAAGTTTTAGTAATTCTTCAGCGTATGGTTCAGTACAATATAACTTTGTTCCATCTGACATTCGCTTAACTGATTTTCTCTTTGAACTTGTGCAACTTGCTTCATACGCATTCCAGTCGAATTCTGGGGTTTTGTTGTCAGTATCGACAACTTTTTCCTTTGACATTTGTTTTATTTTTAAGGGTTATTTAATTTATAATATCTTATTATATATCTAAAATCTAAAAGACATTTGGTACAAAACCAATCATTGGCACATATGGAACAGTTGGTACGGGTATTCCTCCTTGATATATGAACTTTAGTTCCATTAAATGTTTAGCATACGCCACTGAAAGAGCGGTTGCAACCATCTTAGCAGCTTGCTGTATATTATCAGAATCTTTACCTGCATTTAATGCTTTTCTTAATCCTTCAGCTAATTTCTTTTCAGTTCCATGATATATTGGAATATAAGTTCCACCTAATGGCATCTTTGATAAACATGGCGGGGCAGGAGGCATAGATTTTAATGGCTGTGTTGTAGTATCCTTCCAATATTTTATAGTTTCTCTTGCGCATAGTTCATATGGGTCATCACCTCCTTCACCTCCTTCTGCATCTTCAAGGGCATCTACTGTCTGTTGTCTAACATACATATAAGGAGCAGCTCTATTTTTATTATTCTTAACATCTTCAACCGTTTGTGGAATTACCTGCTTTGCCCATTTATTTTTCATTTCACCATCTACATATTCAGTCGTAACTTGAATATCTTTCCATTCAGAAGATTTTTCTCTACCAGTAAATGAAAAATAAACTATAAATTCTTTTAATAAAACTGGAGAAACTTTGTAATCTTCATTGGTATTATCTTTATCAAACTCTTCTTGTGCATATTCAAAAAGAAAATCTTTTTTAACTGAGTTATGATATGTCATTTCAGCCGGTTTACCATTCTTTACAGATGTCCTTAAGCCTATATTATTAGTTGTACCTTCTAAAGAACTTACACCATAAGAAGTCTTAAGTTTTTCAATAGTTCTATATTTTACTTTACTTAAAATATATGATACATCATAACCACCGTCTCCTATCGCTGATTCGACCTTACTCTTAAATGCAGCAAAATCAGATGAAGTACCGCCAACGGTTGTAGTTCCAGTTTCCCATGTTCCAAAGCTATTAATCCAATTTAATATCTTTTCTCGAGTACCTCCACTTGATTCCGACATTAGGGTAAATAACATTCTATTAGATATTATAGCAACTAATTGGTCTTTTGTTTCACTTCCAGTTAAACCAAATTCAAAAAACTCATATTCATATAGATTATATTCTGAACTATATTCATCTATAAATAGACGCATCTTTTCAGGGTCTATTGGAGGAGGTTCAACCTCTTCCATATCAGGGTCGGCATATTCAGGGTCTGGTGGTGCAGGATTTGGATTATTCGGATCGCTTGTTCTACCAGTAAATGGTATTTCGTTTCCATCCTCATCTAACGCGTTAGTAAGTACTGGTTCTAGTTCAATAGGGTCCTCATCTGCTTTCATTCTTTCAAATTGAGTTCCATATGTAGATAATAAACCGCTATTACTACCAGAAACATGAGTTTGTCCCCACATTGATTGTGATTGTTTAATTGCTGTATGATACTCCCTAGCTATATGCTTTCCTAATTCAGTAGGAGAAGGGGGTTGAGAGATAATATAACTCTCGACATTACTTATAAATGAACTCCAATTTGCAGGCATTATGAGTTAGCGTTTGTAGACTTATTGTCTTGTTGATAATTTATGTGTTTACTTTTCAAAATAGGAACTTGAACAGTCGTTGGCGGTAGGGCTTTTGCAGGTCCTGACGGTCCAACTCCTGTTGGGTGTATATGGTCCTCAAATAACTTTAGATATTCATCTAACCACTCTTCTAAGCTTCCTCCTCTAACTGCTGGCTGACTAGTATTACCCATATCATTAAAGTCATCTCCTTCTGGTGTTGCTAAATAAATATTAGCAGCATATAAAAATATCTTGCCATCATCAGATAATCTAATAAGCGGCTCAGAATCTTTACCATCTTTTCCATGAGCTATAACTAGACCATCGGTTTCAGATTGATATATTCTAATATTTCGTTTAGCATCATATACTAATGATACCACATTTTCAGGCTCTCCAGAAGAATCTAATACCTCGTCTTTAAGTTCTTTATTTTGATTGATTTGAAACCAATATTCTGGGTGGTATATGTTTCCATTATCAAATCTAACAGAAACAACATCACCAACATGAGGAATATAATGAGAACCTACATTGTTACGATTCATTGGAGTTGCCCATGGAATAGCTTCATTTTCTAGTAAATCAAATTTACCAAAAACCTTAACTTTACATCTACCAAAATTCTCAGGGTCTTGATTATCTACAACAGTACCAAGCCAGTGAGTATCTCTTATTTTATCCTTTTTTGCTGTTTTTTTACTCATCGTGAATATTTCCTAAGTTGTTATCGCCACTAGTACCTCCATCTGTTGTGTTTGAATCGGCATTAACGTTCTCTCCAATATTCAAACCAGCTACCGCACTTTGGTCGAAACCATCCTTAACAGTGCCTCCTTTCTTAAGACCTAAGACATTTTCTGGCATATTTTTAGAAAGAGTACTAATATCAGTAGCTTTATCAGCGTCTGCTACCATATTCGTATATATGTTTTCAAAATTTGGAACATTCGCTCGATATATGTCGCTACCTAACTGACCAATCTGTTGTTTCTTTTTCTCCATAAACAACGAAGCATCATCAACAAAACGATCACCCATCTCTCCAATCTTATCCATAACTTTATCTCCAATCAAACCTCCAAAATCACCAGGTTCATAATGTTTAGATTCTTCTTCGGTTGCGGGAGATACTCTAGCTGCATCTTTATCAGATTCTATAATCGTTCCATTAAGAACTCTTCCATCTACCTTACCTACTTTTTTATACGAAAGACCTATTTCAGATGCTGCAAAACCTTCTGGTGTTTTTAGTAAATCAGCAAATTGAGCAGTTCCTCCCTGTATATCCCATTCACAACCACTTAATTCAAAAAAGAAATATGGTCTATGGTCTCCTCCGCTGATACCGGCATTTGCGTTTTGTACACCAATTGACGGGTCAAATATGTCTTTAGTACCCTTGAGTCCACCGCCCGAAGTAAGACCTCTTAAAGAATCTTTAGCCGCGCCTTTGTCAAACCCGAGAGTAGCCTGTATTTTAGACAAATTTTTAATAGGTCTGCATTCAGTAACGTAAATCCACATTCTAAATTCTCGTAGATTTGGTGGTAAAATATAGCTCCATCTCTTTTCATCAAAACATGCGGTTCTATATAAATGCATTAAACCTGCTATTGTTAAATCAATAGATTCTAATGTACCTATTGCCATCTTAGCCTCTTCACCACCTCTATATGGTTTAAGTGGGTCATATTTTAGAAGTGTGTCTACTCCTGATAGAGATTGCCAATACCATGGCATTTCTCTATTTATTTTCTTTAATGTAAATATAAAATCATCGAGAGCTTTAAGCCTATGACCATATTGCTTCTTACCATCATATTGTACTTCTGCCTGCTCTGTAAGTTCATCATTATCCGTTACTTCTGGTGCTTTTCCACTTGCCTCTAATTGTTCCGTGAGAAATAGTCTTGCGGGTCCAGCTAATAAAGGAGATGAAAATCCTTCAAAGAAATCAAACATAAGAGAAAATGAAAGATACGTAGGGTCTGCGTATTGATTTTTCTTATCTAAAGAATGTCCTTTTCTAAAATCGTTCCATGTACTAAAGTCTGCCATATACTATATATTCTTTTTATGTTATAAACGTAACTGTCACCGGTATACGAACAGTAGGAGCATCTCCACCGCTAATTTCTATATCTCCAACAGCACCATCATCCATTGTGTCTTCACAGTATACTTCTATATCTACATCTATTTCTCCGTCAGGTAAATCTGGAAAATCAGATGATGAAAAATGAAAGCGCGATTCTCCATAATTTTTATCATATCCAGGAAGCTTAAAATCGAAGTAAAAGTCAGCTGATTGTGCTGGCATATCTACAGTTAATGCATAAATATCTAAACCGGTTGCCTTAACATTTATTAGCCTCGCTTCAGAATCTCCATCTTCAACTACTGAATAATTCAATGGAGTTGTTGGGGTTACTGTTATTACAGTTTCATCTTCTTCTGGCTCTGGTTCCGGATCTGGTTCCGGATCTGGTTCTGGATCTGGCTCAGGTTCCGGCTCTGGTTCTGGAACGGGTGGAATAGGTTCTGGTGTTGATGTATCTGTAGGTTTAGCATCTAACAATGCGCCATCCAGATTATTAGTTCTACTAGGCCATTCTCTTCTCCACAGAATTAACTTCATTTTTATTGTCTCATCTCTACTACTATATACATATTGAATACCGCCAACAATATAATATCCTGATAAGAATTCATTTATCTTTTGTTCTCCAGTTGTAATATTGTTTCCCTCAGTCGCAGAAGTAGAAACACCACCACTCTCAAATCCTTCATCAGCTTTTTTAGTTTCAACCTGATCAGAGCTTAATTTTTGTTCAAGACCTTCTGTGAATATAATAACAGGTATTTTTTGATACTTATAAATTGACGGATTAACTACTGGTAATTCAACCTCAAGACTTAATTTATTAAGCTCTGTCATGTTTTGCTTATTATGAGTCTCTGCGAACTTCCATTGTGGGTGTGTATTAGCTGTATTACTTGCTCTTCCCATATATTCATATTTAATCTCAGAAAGATACCTTTCTTCTCCTCTTCTACCCTTTAATGGTTCTTCAATATCCTTCATAGTATCGCTAGATAGAGGCTCAACATCAGTTCTAATTTCTCCAAGACCTCCATTATCATGCATTGGATTATCTTCATAAAACTGCAAAACTTTTTTGAATCCTTGGGTTCTAGCGACCGCACCTGCACCGTGCTTTAGAGCATATTTAGATATATGATGATTCGTTCCTTCTGTCTGCTCATATGTTGTTAACACTAGAGCTGATAGCATTTTATCATCATCTTCTCCAGCATTTTCGTCATATCTTTCAGCATAACTTGCAAATGACACATCGATACCATCTTCGGCATTTAATGCCTTGTTAATATCAACATATGTTAAGTAGTAAAACGGATCGATTGAATATGTTTGAAATCCTTCGTCTCCAGTATAAGAATGTTCTACTGTTTCTTTAATTACTTCATTCATTGTTTTGAATGGTATAAGTAAATTCATTAAATCTTCAGGGTCTGGTGTATCTACATTTGTAGCAAAACCTAATTGAAGGTCTGTGGCCATTGCTTCTAGATGGTCTAATGAACTACCTTCATCATATTTTTTACAAACATCCGCAAAAAGACCTGGAATCTTCATAACTCCCATAAAGGTATATTTTGCTCCTTCTGCACTTTGTTCTTTTGCTCCCTTAGGAGAACCTATAACTTTATCAATATCAAAATCTATTCTAATATCTTTATATGTATCAGTCTGTCTTGACGCTATTCTAAGACTTAAAACATCTCCGCTTCTTGGGAAAGTATCAACAACAAAATACCCGCTGCTATCAGTAATACTAACAGTAATTTTAGGTATTTTACCATTCATATCTAGTAGCATGCTTGTCACATCACCCTCCTGAAACACATAGCCATTTATATGAATTAAAGGAGTTCTACCTCCTAAATCTTTTGAAACTACAGCCTTTTGATTTTCTTCCTCAAATGATTTGAATTCTAAATCGTCAAGTGCTATTGTTGGCTCAGTTCTTGTTAAAATTTGTCTTTCTAATGCCATCTTATTCTATTATCCTGGTGATTCGTCTCTTCTACTTCTTTCTCTTCTTATTTCTTCGTCGCGTTTAGCAGCATCTTTTTTATTCTTATATTTAGTGAACGCACTTGGGTTAAGAGAAATCTTACCACCAGAAATAACAATATTACTATCTCCTGGTTTTAATATATTTGGAGGAGCAGGAGCGCTTGACCCATTTGATTTTTTATCTGCTTTCTGCTTGAGATATTCAACTCTTTTTGCGTCCTTTTCGGTAAGTCTTTTAGTTTCTAAAAATTGAGCTTTAATTTCATTAAGTTCAGGAATATCAAACCCTACAATCTCTTTCCAAGCTATTAGTCCAATATTCCTATCAGGAATTAACATAATATCTCCTTCATTAAATGAAAAAGGATTAGATATTTTATTAAATTTTAATATAATATCACCCATAGCATCAGTGCCATATTTAGCTAAGGATATTAAGTCTACTCTACACACTTCATGTTTAGTTATGTAATGTTCTGTGTATGCTTCACCCTCTATTTTAGCAAATATAACAGTAGGTCTAGCTATTTGAACTACACCATCTATTACTTTTTTATTTATACTCTGTAATTTCATTATCCATTAGTAATTTTTCTAAACTCTTCTAAGGTAGCTGAGTCTCCTATCGATCTACCGTATGAATCAACATTTACTGTTTTATCAACATCAACACCCTCTTTAGGTTGTAAATAGAATCTACCCTTCCCACAATTAAACATACTCTCAACATCTGTTTTATCTCTAGGCCTGCCTGGTTTTAATGATATCGTTACAACCAATCTTTCAGGAAAATCTTGAACACCAAGAGGTCCTTCAAAGGAAATATCAGTGCTCTCACAACAAAGATTTCCCATAACTATCATAGGATTTAATGGATTACCGATAGTTAAATGCCATTGGCCTGTAGGGTCACCACTTAAAAATGCTTGAACAGCTTGTCCACCTTGAGGAGTATTCATCATCTCCATTAATTTACCACCAATAAGATTCTTTACACCTTTACCTAACATCTCTCCAAATGACTGACCAGAGAACATACCCTTTATATCATCAACAACACTTCCAAAAAATCCTGAAATATCTCCATTCTTAAGTTTATCTATATCTCCAAGAGGTTTAGCAATACTACCATCTCCAGTCCATCTAGTAGAACCTCCCCAAAATGGCGCATTATTATATGTTAAGGCCAGTATATTTGATAGTTGGTCCAAAAACATAACTTTAGGATTAGCCCCACCCAACGAACGCATCTCATATTCAAATTTTAGAGTAAACGATTGTTCAAACTTTAGACCTTGTTTTCTAGCATATATTTGCTTAATAACATTTAATGGACCGAATACATGGTTAGGATATGTTTCTTTGAATGAATCAAATCCTGCATTTGCTTCTTTGGTCTTCATCTGATGTGCGTTTTGATTTGACACCGCGCCATATGCTGCTTTAGCAATAGGATTATTATTAACAAAAGCTCCAAATGTTCCAGACCTTGCACTAGTTTTTGCTTGCATTTCTTGTATCTTAGATTCAAGTTCTTCATATTCAAATCCAAGCTTAAATCCTAATATTTCATTCATTGCGTTACCTGGAGCTTCACCCATCCAAGTAATAGCTCTTGCGATATCTGGCATTGTCATTTTTACAGGATTACCAGCACCATCAAGTTCTTTAGGAGATATAATATCATCACCAACTGGAAATGGAAATCTTCTAAGTGTTATCATTTGATTTGCCGGAATCTTACCAAAATATTTACATAACGCAAAATCAGCATAATTGTATCTATACGCTAGGTTATCTTTACCTAAATCTTTACAAAATTCTACAATTTTAGTAGCTGTTGGATTTACTAAAGTCTTCGTGTCTATCTTATTAAACTGCGCCAATGGAACGCCTTCAGTATCGGTTGCGGTAGCTATATTACCCTTATAGTTCATTAAACTATATTTATTAAAAATTGAATAAGGTCTAGGACCGTCAGATACTGGTATATCAGTGGATTTCCCATCTTCACCCTTACGCTGATACACTACAGAATCTATTTCTTTTGTATAATATATGTTGTAATCTGATCCCTCTCCGGCTTTTGCAGTGGGGTATTGACCCTCAGCTACAGTTCTCATAACTATATTCGGATCAGCTGTCGTATTATTTTCAGACCTTGATTTATTATCCTCGCCTGATGATTGTTCATCATCATCAGCTCCTAATCCTACTCGATCACCGAATTTAACGATGTTGGTCTTAAGACCGTCCATAAAATTTCCAAAAGTAAGTGGCATATAACTAGTTGTATTTAGTTTATATATCTAAATTTGTTAACTAGTCTTATCTAATCTGTCGGCTGAAGGTCTGTATAGTATGTCATCTAAAAACGAATCTGTTCCATATCCTCTATCGCCTAAAAACTTTTTGAGATGTGCTTTGAAAACTCCTTTACTTTTATAGTAATATGTTCCATTATTGTAATAACTTCTACTACATACATCATACATATTAGCTATCTTCTTCTCAATAAAAAAATCATGTATATTATTGAATAATGTCTGCATCTCATGCCTACGCTTGTGTACCATAGGTCCATCAACAACTACAATAAAGTTAGAAGATGATATATGTTCGTTAAATTCTTTAATAGACTTAAATCTACTATATTTAGTTCTAAGATGTATCATTTTACCGCCAAAATCTCTTTCAAACTGAGCTGATATAAAATGTCTTTTTATGAAATTTATGTCATCATAGAAATGACTTATTCTAATCTGATATTCGACAATACTATCACTGTGCCTAACATCATATATAATTCCTTTAACAGGGAATAGGGTATCATATTTACCCTTTGGCGATATTAACGCATAGACTATAGTACCTTTATCATATACTCTATTTCTTATCAAAATTCTAAATTTTCGTAATTATCAAACATGCATATAGTATCTTCGTCTATACTTTCCATATTGATAGCAATTAAATTTATTTCTTTTAAGTTATCAAACATATTGTATGCAAGTTCCTTAAAGTTTTCTATAGTTTCGCCATCATCATGCTTCATAAGATATATTACTCTATCGCTGTTTTGTTTTTTGCGAATATTATTTAATGCATTTTTAATTGCCATTCCAACGATGAATGGATGAGGCTCTACATCATGAAAATCAGATTTGATTAACTTAGTAATAATAGAGATATAGTCTACGGATGTTGTAGAATTATCGCTTTCTATTCTCACGTATTTATTAAACTCTCGCTTAGAACCGCACATCACACAATCTATTGAAGTCACTTCCACTATTTTTTAATTCTATTACGAAGTTCTATAATTTCAGTCTCTAGTTTTTCAATCCTTGACAGAACTTCAGGTTTTGTTGGTTCATAGTGTATGCCCCAATCTTCTATAATTTTAATTTGATTTACTAATCTTGAATTACCAAAATCCATACCAATATCTAAACATATATCGCGCATGAATTTCTTTTTATTCTCAGGTCCGCCACTCCACTCATACAATCTTACTGATTCGTAAGTATCGCCTCCTGCATTTATATTATCATCATGAATCTCTTTGATGACACCATTATCTGCTATTTTAAGAGTTATCGTTTGCATTAAGTCTATTAGCCTTTAATTCTTGTGCCTTTCTATTAAGTCTTTTTGCTTCTTTCTTGTCAGCTCTATAGGTTTCTTTATCTTTGAATGAAGTTAATACCCATGCCTCTTCTAATAATTTAATCTCAGCATCGTTATACCCAAAGTCTTTCTTCCATGTTTTTTTGATTGAATCTAATTTTACCTGTAGTTGGTCACCTATAGAATCATTTACCATCTTAACATGCTTTTCATGTGCGTCTAGTCCTTCTTCTCTAAGTCTTCTATATAACTCACGACCTTCTTCTGTACTTCTATTCTTTTTCTTAAGAATACCAAATTGTTTATACATTTTTCTTTTTTGAGGCCTGCTCATGTGCTGTTGCTGTGGTGTCTCTTTACTCATAGTATTTATTTATAAAGTTAGTAATTTCTTCTTTTAAGAATTCTTGTAGTTTATTTATCTCAATTTGTTTTACTGCAACCGAAGCTATAGATTCTATTATATCTTCTTTACTATCGTCTGAATTTTCAATCAATAGATTAGCAACATCTTTTTTAGGTATGTTTATATTGAGTTTAGTATCTAAAGGAACTATATTTTTAGTAGATAATTTCATTATTAAGGAAACTAAAGTCGAGTCTTTTAATTCGCTAGAAGCCACCTCTTTATTTTCATTTTCTAAAGCATTATTTATATTAACTCCTTCAGTTAGTTTGTCTGCTGAATCCGATAGGCCACCTATTGATGCTGTTTCTGCGCCTGGAAATGGAATAATTCCATCAACAACTTCAGTTAAAAATTCATCTATAACATCATTAAACATTTGAGAACCGTCTGTAAAAAATGTCATTTTATCATCTGATGATTCTACTTCGACAATCTTTCCAAAATTATCTGATTTATTCCATTGATATTGTTTAGCTTTTTCTTCTTTTGTTTTCGCCATTTTATTTGTTTTGTTATATTATATATATGGTTTAATTAAAGTCATTCCAGACTATTACTTTACTTGTACTGATATTTGCTTTCTTTAATAATTCTAATCCTCTTGTATCTCTATATTCTTCACAATAAAATACATTCTTAATACCAGATTGTATTATCAATTTAGAACATTCAAAACATGGACTCATTGTGACATATAAGTCTGCACCATCTGAACTCATAGTACTTTTTGCTAATTTTGCGAGTGCATTTGATTCTGCATGTAGAACCTCAGATTTAGTTGCTTCATATCCTTCAGAAGTTTCTTCATAGTCCCAGCTATGATAGTGAGTTTCTTCACAGCAATTATCAAAACCAGTAGGTGTTCCATTATATCCAAATGAAACTATCTGCTCATCTTTTACAATAACGCTACCAACTTTTCTACGTTCAGCATAACTAAGCTTTGCGAATTGATAGGCAACCTGCATATATATTTTCTCTATTGGTAATCTGGGCATAATAAAAACGGTCTCTATATTATATAGAGACCATTAAGTTTGTTTAATAGTATTTTAGATATTAGCTCCTTTTGAGCTCAATAGAGGCTTCCATATTATAAGGTAATTCATCAGCTAATTCTAACTCCATTTCAATCTTCTCATCTATCTTTTTAATATAAGCTTCTTTCAAATTATTTAATGCGCTTTCGTATTGTTCTTTAGTGTAATCTTCGTTACATTCTTTAAGAGTATCTGCCGCTAAAGAAGCAACAAGAGCTGCATTTTCATTCATATATGATTCGACAGTATGGTCATCATGCACATCTTCACTCCATTCTTTAGCCTCTCCTACAGCCTCTTTATAACATTCATTAAGTTTATCAGCAACTTTATATTTATCATCAGTTGATACAACTTCCTCATGGCTATTTTCAGATACAAAAGATTCGAACGTTTTCATTTTATTAAATGATAATTTTTTAGATTCTCCTATATTTCTTTCAAGGTCAGCTTCGAAATTATGGTCAGCTTGTTCTTTCGCAGTTGGTATCATTTTTTTAATTTCTTGTAATTGCGATATATGTTTATCAGCGTCATCATTAAATTTCTTAACTTCTTTCATACATTTCTTAAATGCTTTTCTAATAGAACTCAAATCAATATCATCTTCATCAGAATAATCCTCAACCTCATCCTGGAATCCAGATTCTATTTCATTATATCTATCTTCAACATCGCCTTCTGACCATGTGTAATCGTTAAGTGTTAATACTAACCATCCTCCGCTTCGACCAACTTGAAAATAATCTTTAATCCAATCTATTTTTTGGTCATTTTGCAGCATTTCAACAAAATGTTCTACTTCTCTACCTAAATGCTCCATGTATTCGAAATCTAAAGATTCAGTACTACCGTCAAAATATGTATTTGCTAAATCTTCAGGGTCGAAATGAGGACCTGCATTCATCTTTACGTCGAACTCGTATGCAGCATCTTTACCATAGTCTCTACCGTGTCTATTATAATCAAATTGATTTCTTGCTGTTTCAAGGTCTCCACTAATAGTATCAAGAGCTCGTGTAAGCTCAACCTTCATTTTGTTAACTTTATCTAAATCTTTATTTGCCATTTGTAATGTTTTATTTTATTATATATCTTTCCTTATTTATCCGTACTAAACTTAAATCCGATTTTTCTATGTTTAATACTACCAAAACTAGAAGTAAATATATCTCTAGCTCTTTCTAATGTAGCCTCTAAACCTTTAAGACCTTGTATTATTTTCTTTTCTTTAGCTGCTCCACCTCTTGCTGCACCATCATATACTTTTTTAGCCAATTCATTTGCTTGGTCCATATAACTAAATACTGTTTCTGCTGCTCCTTCTTGATGCATATCATTTAAGTCGTATGCTGGAGATTTTCCACCTGGCGGTTTAAGATAATCATGAATTTCTTGAGCTATATCTCCAACTTTCTGAATATCTTTGTCTAATTCGCCAGCATATCTATCATGAACTACTTCAGCCATATCCATATAATTCCCTATAGGTTGGTCACCCTCCATATAGAAAAACTTAAAGAATTCTTTTACTAATCCATGCTTAAAGTCTGGTCTTTTCTTAAAACCAATAGAATATGGTATGCTATATTCATTTAATGAATTATGAAATGATTCAAATGAGTGTACCCTAGATTCTTTTACTTTAAGAACTTTAGAAATTGCGCCAATAAAAACATCTTCTGGAACTCTATGTCCTCCATCATATGTATTATACTTAAAGGAACCTACACCTTCATTAGAAAAATATTTTCTAATTTTAGAACCTTTAATTACATTATCATTTTTACCAAGATATACTGTATTTTTAGTACCGTTTCTATTAGATAACTGTACAATTGGGTCAAAATTCCTACTCACCACAGCTGGGTTAAATAAGAGTGTAGGTATTCTTAAATGTTGTCCTATAATATATGCAAAATATCCTCCCATAGAAGAACCTACAATTAAACTAGAACCTCTACATCCATCAAGAGCCTCTTCAAATACAGTTTTACTATGATAGTCTAGCTTAGGAACGTAGGTATCAAATTTATCATTTAACCAATCGACCTTAGGTCCATAATTTGGACTCTCAAGTCCATGTAAATACGATACCTTCATATTATACTTTTGGTTTCCCAATCATTATTTTAGTATGTCTATTTCCTCCTAAATTTCTAGTGTACCATCCATCTCCACTTCTATTTGGATTACTCGGGTCTTTTCCATGCCACTCAATATCTTTTCCTTTAAGTAAATCTTGAACATCTTCTTTATTATCTACTGAAGGAACTCCATATTTATCCATCATAATATCTGCAAGTACACCACTAACTTCTCCATAAAACCCTTTCTTTAATAATGATTTAGCTTTTGCGTCTAAGTATTCTCTAGTTGAAGTTTTTTCTCCATCATGCCCAACTCCACTAAATTTAATTCCATATTTTGTGTGCTGTCCCCATATAATTAAATCAAGGTCTGGAGAACCATTAAGGTCTACACCTTTCCAAAACGTCCAGTCAGGGTCAGCAAATACATCATCAGGAGATTTAATTTTTACATGACCTCCTATTTCAGCATACGCTATATTGATTAAATCAAAAAATTCTTTATTTAATTCAGGATATTTTTTTGGGTTAATTTTCAGCCATTTTCCTCTTTTAGGCTTTAATAATTCCCCACTAATATCATCATATTGATGGCCTTCTTCTCTTTCGTTAATAAAATCCTCGAATAGTTTTACTCTTTTAATCATATAGTATATATCTCTAGTTCCAGTCTTTTTCAAATGTATACCAATGATCTGCTGATGCGCAATCTCTCATACCATCTAATATGATAATATCCATTTCACTACCACTTAAACTATCGACAAATGATTTAATAACTCCTTCGAGTAAAAGTTCTTCATTACTGTCTAAACCAACTTGAATGTCGCTATATGGAAAATGTAAATCTATGGCTGCTCGAGTTATTGCACTACATATTCTAGTTGTAATAGAATCATCATCGTTAAATCTTCTACCAGGATGATAATCAGAATTGTCTTTAAACATATCAAAGATTTCCTCTTCTGTATGTCTCATCCTGAATAATGATACAGCAATTTTAATTATATCTCCTACTGTATTTTGAGCAGGTTTATTATAACTAATTCCGTTACTTATTATATTTTCTACTTTCATTTTATTTTTTATTTAGGTAATTACGATATACTACTACACAATGAGCTATTCTTTCTAAACGAGCTGATGGATATGGAATCATAATACGTGCAGTATTATACCAATCACCATATTCTGATTTATATTTTTTAGTTTTGTTTAGTTGGTAAATAGTACGATGTACATTACCGTAGTATGACGCGCCTGTATATGCTCTACGAACATAACCATTTTCATAACTTAGATAATCGCAATTAGCTATTGGGTCATAGAAACATCTAGTTCCATTATTTGCTTGAGTCGTTGAGGTCTGCTCCATAAGACCTAAAGTATTTAATTTTTGTGAAATCATATTATTTATTTTTATTTTTAATAATTTGCTTGAAGTGTGTTCCAACTATTTTGTCTTTTTAGTATTTTGTTTACCAGCTTTGGAGTAGCTGTTAAGCAACATGTATCATAGTCTTCTCTGTCTACTACTACATATTCATTCTTAACTAACCAATTCTGTAAACCTTGAGAACCCCATTTCCATTGACCCTTTTCCATATGAATTCCTGGCCAATCAAAGAAATCTTCTTGTACAACATTAGTACAACCAGGTACGGTCTCTATAATGTTATTAAAGAATTCTCTATTGTGGTAAAGGAATGAGTTGAACGCTAAGTTTCTTTCGTAATTTTTGAAGAAGTAATTTTTATCTGTCATTATTTTATTTTTTGGTTAATTAAGTTAATTAGTTTTTGAACTTTAGGATTAGTAGACTCTTCAAGTCTCGGGTAGAGATACCCATCAAATAATCCATAGAGGATATTTGTGTATTCTGATAGAGAACTATCGTTAATCAGTTCCATGTTGAGGTCCATCATTTCCTCTGTATAGATTTCGTGTCTATCAAAGTTGATGTAATTAGGGGTTGTTTGCTGTGTCATATTATTATTAGTTAACATTAGTTGTTTTTGTTTTACATAGTAAATATAATCATTTTTTACGACATATAAAAACCTGGAGTGATTATTTTTACTTTTTTTTCAAAAGTTATTAACAATTTTATTTCTTCTTTAACACAACCCACAGTATAAGATAAATCCATACAGCAGCCGGTATAAAAAATAAAAATGCAACTCTCCATAGTATCGAAGGTATCCCTGACCAGTCGCCTAAGCCACCGCAAATACCTCCTATGTATCCGTTTCCTCTATATAATTGTTTATTCATATCCATTATTTCTTTATTAAGGTTAGCTTGCCGTTAACTACCGTTACCAGGTTTCTCTTTACAGCTTGAATAGCATCTAAGTATTCAGTTTCTTGGTCCATTGGCCAGTATACTTCGACTGTCGTCTGCCATCTATTGCTATTGATTTTAATCTTTGGTTCCATAGTGTTTAATTGTTTTTTATTTATAGTATAAATATAAACAATTTTTACGACATATAAAAATCTGAGGTGATTATTTTCAAAAAAGTTTTAGAAGTTATTAACAATTATGTTAATTTAGAGGCTTATATTTTTCGTATCTGATAACAATTTTCTTAAGTATCTCAGCACGAACAATATCTTCTTCTGTGAATATGAAGTTCTTAACACCATCTATTCCATCCATAAGTTTAATAAAACCAGGAAGACCAGTACTTTTCTTAGGAATATCATATTGACTAATATCTCCAGTAATTAAAACTTTAGAAGTCTTACCCATTCTTGTTATAAATAACATTAATTGTTTGAATGTAGCATTTTGAGCTTCATCTAAAATCATTAAACTATCATCAAACGTATCTCCTCTCATATAGGCAAGGGGCTTAAATACTATAATACCTCTATCTAAAAGTCTTTGTGTTATCTCTTCACCTACTATTTTTCTAAGATTAGAAATAAATGACTGCATGAATGGGTCAATCTTTTCTTCAATACCACCAGGTAAAAAACCTAATTTTTCACCAGACTCTTGAATAGGTTTACATAAAATAATTTTTCTAATTTTCTTTTCAGCTAATAACTTTAATGCAGTATAACATGCTGTATATGTTTTACTTGTTCCAGCTGGTCCGTGACAGAATGTCACATCGTGTTTTTCTATATTTCTTGAATATTGTTGTTGAGATTTTCTTAATTTAACATGTTGTATATGTTCTATTTTAACTCTTGCATAGCTTCTTCTCTGTGTTGGTGGTTTTATCTTCTTTCCGTTCCCGTTCTTTCCATTTTTTTTGCTCATCATTTAATTATTTTTATGATAGGCTTAATCACCTGCCATTAATACTAACTTTTTAAGTTTCATTAATTTTTCACATTTCTCATATTCTTCAGTTTCTACAAAATACTCTATCATCATATCTATAAATTTGCTACGATTACCAGATCCATTATATATTTCGATACTGTTTCCTTCACTTTGGAAAACTACAAATTTATTAACTGTTTTAGTAAAATTACGCGTAATTGTATAATAGCAATTTCTCATTAATGAGTCTTTATCTCCATTCTTCTCTTTCATCTGCTGTATAGACTATGTTTGATATTATATATTTAAAAATTAAAAGTAGCTAACTTAAATAGTATAAATACTTAAAAAATAGTAAGATATTACATCACTACTCTTCTTCACGTAATTTCTTTTGATTATATATTGCTTTTTGTTTTTTAAGTCGTTTTTCTTCAGATTTTTTAGTGAAATGCTTTTTATCTCTAAGAGTTTTCTTTAACTTTGTTTTATTGACTTTTTGCCTCATTTGCTTTATAGCTTTATCAATCTTACCCTTTACAACTTCCACTATTAGCATTATACTATTCCTTTATTTTATCTATTATTTTCTTAAGCTCTCCGCATTTTTCATAATCTTCAAGTTCTTCAAAGAATGTGAGTACGTGTTTTATAGCTGCTATTTTTAGACTATCAGTAGATATACTATTTAAGACAGCAAGTTTATTATTTATAATTGAAGTATACACGACGTCCATCATCATCTGCCTTGAGTCAATACCCATATTATCTACATAATCCATAGAATCCCATTCCCCATCTGGTTCAAAATCAAAATTCATATCACCGTCGTCTATCATAATTTTAATTTTTTTTATCAATTGATTTTATTTGTTCTAATAGCCTATATTGTTCTTCATTTAGGTTGGGTTTAATCGCATTTAATTTTACCATTAAATTACCATATCTATCTGTTTTATATATAGGAATTCCTTTTCCACCTATTCTTAAAACTTTTCCGTTATACGAACCCTTAGGAACATCTACCATAACTACATAAAACATATTTCTAACTGTAATTGTAGTACCTAACATTAAATCATAAAATGGCAAATCAACCTCTACCCATATATCACTACCATTTATAATAATCTCAGTACTATATAATACATTACATACAACTATCATATCACCATTCGGAGCGCTTGAGTTTATTGGATGTTTGCCACCTCTTCCTCGTATTTTAAGATTAGTTCCATTGGAAATTCCTTTTGGTATCTTTAGACTAAACCGAGATACACCAGTATCTATAAGTTTTTCAGTACCGTAGTATACCTCATGGAGTGTAAGTTGAATATTTACTCGAATATCAGGTCCTTTTACCTTTGTACCAAATACGCCATCAAACATACTTGCAAAATCTGAACTATTCCTAAATGCTTCTAGAAAATCATCACCAAGTCCTGCTCCCATTCTCTTAGAAGCATCATATTTTTGCCTATTCAATTTATCCCCCAGCTGCTCATAAGCTTTAGAAATTTCTTTGAACTTATTTGCGTCTCCGCCTTTAGTATCTGGATGGTGTTTTTTTGCTAACTTTCGGTATGCTGTTTTTATATCAGCCTGTGTAGCATTTTCAAGTATTCCAAGAGTTTTATAAAAGGACATGACTACTTTTCCTTTTGCTTAATACCCTTTTTTTTGTTAACTCCTCTATCTATTCTTTCGAATTTAAGTTTTTTTCGAGCCTCATTAACATCGCGACTTTCTTTATTTTCATAACAATTAGCGATTCGAGTTAATTGATGTAATATCTTTTCTAATATTTCTTCCATAGATAATATATATCTTATTCTTTTCGTGATTTAACATTTTCATTATATTCTTCTGGCATCACTGGAGCATTATATGCCTCCCAAAATAACCACAATACCATAATAAAATATGCTATTCCTAAAATAATAAATGTATTCATATGTTATAAATTTTTAATAGATTCATGGGCAATCATGTCTGCAATTAAATTCCATTTTGCAGTTTCATCCATCTTTCTATCTATTATATCAGTTATATTAGATGCTAATCCAATTTCTGTAACGAGAGCATCAGCGCCTCTAGTATACCAATCTTTAACCCTATCAACACCACCTTCTCTAAATAATGTAATTACTTGATTATTATCTATATGTCTCCTGTGGAACCCCATTAAACTGAAATTATTTTACCTTGCACCTTCTTAAGTTCTTTAAGAATCATTCCACACTTCTCATACTCTTCTGTCTCGGTGAAATGCTCTATCATATCATTTAATGTCTTTTCTATTTCAATCTGATTTTCCTTTCCATAATAATCGCTAAAGTTAATGTCGCGAGAGGATACAACATCATAGTTCTTTCTAGCTAAGTTATCTTTAATTTGAGATTGTACATCTTCGCTGTACATTTCATTCTCGAAGTCCATCATTTCTTCATTCATTGATTTATTATTTTAGTTATTTAGTATAATATAAACAATTTCTACGACATAAAAAAATCTGACGTGAAAAGTTTTACCATTTATTTATTTTACATTTTTTACTAGGAGAGAATACCATAGCTGGAAATCCACAGCCGCATTCCTTGCATTTGTATCCTCTAATCTTCTCGCCATTTGAGTTAGGTAATAAATTAGATATATGTTCTTTTTTATCGCCGTCTGGTAGAACAGTTTCAATAATTGAATATACCTTAGACTCTTCAAGAGATGGACAATCTTTGCAGATTTCAGCTCTTCTTTTACCCTCTTCTAGAATTTTAGGGTCTAAAGTTTTTGAATCATAGAAAAATCTTAAATAATTACCCCAACCTTCTTTAATATTTTTAATTATTCCCATTCCAATATTCTTTTATTTCTTTATTGGTAAGAGTTTTTGTTTCGTTTTCTTTTTGAAACCAGTGATTATAGTATTCGTACATATTTTATATATTTAGAAAGGAACTTCTTCCTTAGTTATTATTTGCATTTTTGCTAGTCTTAACATTACGTTCATAGTGGCTACTACATCGCCTTCACAGTAATCTTTTATTTCTTCTAACATACCATTCCAATACGATGCACTAACATCTCCAGCCTTCATTGCTTCTTTAGGCGATGGTATATTTAATAGGTCACAAATTAAACTTAATGACGAACTATTCCATCCACCAAATTTCCATAAATCATAAGTATCTAATAAACAATTCTCCCATGGTTTTAATTTCTGTAATTGTAATTGATTAGGAATACTAACATCGTTAATGATAGACCTTTTTAATAAATATGGAATATCAAATCCTTTAATATTATGTCCTACTATTTTAATATTTGGCTTAAGTTGAAATATCTTAATCATGGTACCCATAAATTCTTTAAGAATTTCTTTCTCATTATCTCCATAGAATGATTTAACTTTAGGTACTGCAGTCACGCCATCAGGATATGTTATTTGACCTATTGATATTACTAAAACTTTACCAAATTCTGGGTATAGTGCAGCATTTAATGGATATAATTCAGCGTCTGTTTTATCTAAATAATCTTCAGAATCCTTTTTAATATATTTAGCCTTTCTAGCCCAATGCTCTTCTCCGTTAGGTCCTATAATATCTATAAATCCTTCTAAATCTTTTGCTGCTGAACATGTCTCAATATCAAGGAATAGCATTCCCTTTAAGTCTGTTATACTATACATTTTCTTTATAATTTGGTTTATTGTATCTTAGGCTAAAGATACTTATAGGGTATTTAGTACCATTTTTATCTATAAGCATATACCATGGTTCTCCATAGTGTTTCGTTAATCCATCAGCAGAATCATATAGTTCTCCATGTGTAATAGATCCTGCAAACCAAAACCAGTAGCTTTTACCTACTTTTGGTTTTTTAACGAAAATCTTATTGTCTTTCTTCTTCTTTCTCATAGTATTATATAGAGAATATTAAAAAAGTTTAAGATTATTTGCTTGTTAGTTTATTTATAGAATTTTGAATTTTATTTAATTCCCAATTCCACGAATCTTTCATACAATGTTTAAGTGTTTTTTCTGCCGACCATTTTAACTCTTCATTAATCTTTGAACAATCTGCATAAATTTCTATGACATCACCCTCTCTTTTAGGTCCTATTTTGTAATTTACTTTAAGGTCATTTGATTCTTCAAATGATTTAATAGCATCAAGCACACTAACGCCATTGCCAGTTCCTACGTTATATACGTGCTTTCCCTCAGATCCTATTAAATAATCAAGCGACGATACGTGAGATTTAGCTAAATCTACAACATGAATATAATCTCTAATACATGTACCATCTTTCGTATTATAATCATCTCCATGAACTAGCATTTCTGTATTATCTATTACCGACTTACAAAGTACTGGAACTATAGCAGCTGGTTTATCTATCGACCTATCTCCTATTAACGAACTATCGTGCGACCCAATAGGATTAAAATATCTTAAAGAGACACTATTAAGTTTAGATATAGCTACTATCTCCTCGCATAATTGTTTTGTTTCAGCATAAGGAGATTCAGCAGGCTTGAATGGAGTTTTTTCAGTAACCGGCAAAATATCTGAATTACCGTATACTGAACAACTTGAAGAGAATATAAGGTTATTAACGTCGAAATTATACATAACCTTTATTAAAGTTTCTAAAGAACCTATATTATTTTTATGGTATTTTTCTGGATTAAGAACAGAATCTCCTACTGACTTAAATGCAGCAAAATGAATAGCACCAACAATTGAATCATGTCCTCCGAGAGTTTGAACAGATTTGAATACTTCATTTAATGCATCATCATCCGTACAGTCTACTTCGAAGTACTTAACTTCTTGGCCTATTATTTCTTCAATTCCTTTAATATTATCTATAGTTGTATTTGAAAAATTATCAACAATAATTGGAGTATATCCAGCATCCCACAGTTCTACTGCAGTGTGTGAGCCAATATATCCTGCCCCACCTGTAATTATAACATAACTATGTTTTGGCCAAATCTCTTTCATATCATATATCTAATAGTGATTGGTGTTCTTTCATACTTCTTATGTACGAATATGAAGTATAATCGATACATATTTCAACATACCCTCCAGAAACAGAAAATGGAACATCCACTTCGTTAATCCAATAATTTGGCATAACTTTTGTTCTTTTATTTACAAAATCGAATACTGCATCTACCTCCATGTGATGTACAAATATTCGTATATTCATTTCTATCAGAGGTTTCATTACTTATTGTATGGTTCTCTAATATCTATTTTACCTCCAGCTAAATGTTTAGCAATTTTATTAACTTGTTTAGGTTTAATCTTAGGCATTTCTTTTCTAGGTGGTGCTCCATCTGGTGGAAGTTTACTTTGAATTGTCATTAGCCTTGATGCTATAATATCCTTACCTATTCCTTCAAACCAATTAACTGATTTTTCTTTATTATAGTACTGTGGGTCCATATTCTCTCCATCATAAATTGCAGAAATGACGTCTTCAATAGTAGCTTTGAATATATTAACATCGCCTCCTGCTGGCTCTAATCCTCTTTTATTTCCAAGAACATCTCCAGCTTGTCTAAGAACTGGAACTAAATCTCCAATTTTAAGCTCTGCTTTAAGTCCTCCAACTTTATCTTTAGGATTATTAAACATTGTTGCTGCCCATCTATGATGACCATCTAAAATTCTATTATCAGCTGAAATTACAGCTTGTAAATCTCCTCCAGAAACTCCAGCAATAGCAAGACCAAGGGCTTTACCTAGATAAATCGCGCTTTGTGATGGATTTAGAGATTTTGCAGGTATCTTTACATCTTTAGTTTGTACTACATCATCATATAAATTTCCGTCAGTTTTACCTCTTTTCCAAAAGTTTTTATCTTTCGGGCTTCCATATTCTGGAAATTTAGTTGGGTTAATTTCAACAGTAGGAATATCTTCGTTTATAAATTCTTGATATGTTTTTATATGTTTCATAATTAGTTATTTTTAAGATAATCTACTGCGCCTTTAGACCTTTTAATAGCCTCACTATTTACCTCTAGATTTTTTTTGTATACTGGTTCAATGTACTCATCAAATAAGAAAGTTTTGAATACTTTAGGAAGTTCTTCTCCATAAAAATCCTCATATATCATAATGTAAACTTTCGCCATTTTATCAGCTGCCATTCCAGAGGCAGAATTGATTTCAGCAACCCAGAGTTTTCCATCAGAATCAATCATAATATCGATACTCCATAACCCTAATTTAACCTTCTTTCTAATCTCTTTAGATATTTTTATCACATCATCTAAAAAATCTAGTTTACTTAAATCATTATCGACATAAACAAATTCAGTCTGTTCATCAGGGTCTTTATCTTCAATTTCATTATCTGAATATGAAATTCTTTCATTTGCTAGACAGATTTTATCATTCATTAAAAGAACTCTAAATTCTTGAGCTAAATCTTTAGCTTCTGAGAAATTATCAAATGTCAATTTACTCTTCTTAATATCCTCAAATTTATCAAATATCTCTATACCTATTCCTGAATGTTCATCATCAGGTTTTCCAATAACAGGAAATTCTAATTCTTTTGTATCTTCAATTTTATATACAGATTTAGGAAGCCACCATGCACCATCAAACATCTTATAGAAGTTAGATTTAGACCCACTTATTTTCATTTGAGACGGGATATTATACATTACATCTTCTTCAATTTTATATTTCTTAATAAAATCTAATGATTCATTTTTATTTCCTCCATAATAAATAATAGGTAATTTTGGATTAACATCTAAATCTTTTCCATCGTCTCCTTCTGCATAGAATGCATTATATAAATCATCTAGACATTTATCGTTTATTTCACCGTAAATCCTCTTATTATTCTTTCCTGTTAACCCTTCAATCTTTTCTCCAGCTAACAGAAAGTTAACCTTCTTCATGTAAGATTCTATTAATGCTGATTTTTCAGTAATAGACCATTGTTCAAACGATAATATAGCCATGTTTTAATCTTTGTTTATATTCTATATATTTAGATTAAGTTCTTATATAGTACACTTTTTATAACTGGAATAAGACAATCATTAAGAGGAATATCATTAATTGATTCGCACCAATAGTGTCTAAGGCCATCATTATTTTCTTTAATAAAAAGGGAGAGTTCTGATAAATCACCAGGTATTTCATCAATATATCTAACACGAACATCTTTCCATGATGTATTAAACGGCAATGGAATACTAATACTATATTTTAGTAATTTTCCTTTATTGTGTATATAAAGGAATCCATTATTCTTTATAGAACCTATAGTAAGATTTGAAAGTTTGAGTTTTTTAGATACGATTCTCCAGCTTTTTCTTAAATTAGAATGAAGACCTTCATATAGTCCAATAGCAACATCACATAATTCATACATTGATTCTACTGTAAAATTATCTTCAGGATAATCAAATTCAATTTCCATATTATCGAAATCAATTCCAATTATTTTAGAGTCTTTATTTTCTATACTATCTTTAGCATATTTAATATCATATAAAATAACTAAAGAAGATTCTATATCTTCTAATGTTGATTCTAATTTATGTTCTAAGATACTCTCCTCAAGTCGCTTAACCTGAGCAAGTAGAATATAGTACTTAAACTCATAATCAAACGGCATTTCAGTAAGCCAATTTTTAGGTAATTCGTTCATTTAGTATTTATCTTTTTAGAACGAAGTAAAAAGAAATTATGATTTCTTTTTTTGATTTGCTTCCTTATATAATTTTTCGGAAATAGGGGAGTTCGTTGTAAGTCCCCATTGCAGAATAAACCATCCTGCCTCCTCTTTAGCTTCTCTTTTAGTAAGCTTTAGAACTTTAATACATCTCTCAATAATATAGTTCTTGAACTCAATTTCTTTTTCTTGGGTTGTAGAATATCTCATGTACCATTGAGGGTCTTCTTTAACATTGTCGTATGTTAAATTAAATGGCTTTAGCTGGTAGTCAATAAATTCTCTAAATAATTTTTGTTGCTTTTTCTCTCGACTCATAGCGATAGTAATTCTTCAAAGATTCCTAAATCAGTACATTTAACATATTCGTCATATAATAAAGATACTTCAATAAAACCTTCAGCAGGATTCCTTAAAATTCTAATAGATTTAACCATTTCATTTTCAGAATTTAATGCATTATTTAGATTTTCTAAATCTTCTTTATGTACATATATAGTAATTCTCATATAATTATATCAAGATTTCTTATTTTGTTTCACTATTATCATTTAATAGTTTATCTAGCTCAGCTTTAAGACCTTCAAGTACCCATCCATCATGTCTTCCTTGTGCGGCCATCTCATTCTGTAGATAAAGGATTCTATCAGAATTTTTTTTAATTTTATTATATTCTTCTATAATACTGTTAGCTTCTTTAATTTGTTTCATTTCTTTTTTCTGAGTTTCTTTCATTGTTTTTGTATATGTTTTATTAGTTTACATTTTTCATATTCTTCCATCCTTTCAAAATAAATTAAGCACTTCTCTAGTGATGCGCCATATCCATCCTCTTCTAATGTAGAAGTATATGTGTTTTTCTTTTCATCTATAAATCTACAAAGAACTTGTTCATCATTCCATAAAGAATTTTCTTCTGGGTGTAACATCTTTGCATATAATATAAAATACATCATATGATTATAGAATCCATCTAGGTCTATAATCATATTATCAGGGTTTGGTCCTTTTAAGGTATTTATTTTAAAATTAGGTATCATATCAATCGGCAAATGTCTGATTATTCTGATCCTCCATATTGTTTTCTTCTACATCAACTCTTGTAATTCCTAAAAATGGTGCAAGTAATCTTAAATAAAATAAAGAATCTTCATCGTTAGGATCGAAACCTTCTAACATTTTAATAAATCTTTTACCGGAAGAAGTTAACTCCATTCCACCTGGATTAACATTGAACATAGGTTCAGTCAATTCCATACAATACTCTTCGTTACTATGAGTGTTTTCTGAAAGTATCCTGTTAGCTAATTCGAAGTGCCTTTCATAAAAATGAGTATTATCTGCTGAATGGTAATATGTACCAAGCTCTAAATTTGGATATGTATCTTTAATCCATAAAAATACATGTTGATGAACAAATGCAAAAAATGGAGCATCAAATGTTAGACCGTAAAATATATCGTTTGACCTCATTTGAACCTTCATGTGCAACTCATTTTTTCTAATAAAGAAGTTTAAATACATAGTACATACAAAATCTTTATTTCCATCAAATTGAAATTTAGGTTGATTTAAGAATGCAATTGCCTGCCTAGTATTCTTGTCAGCCTTTAAGGATTCTACCACCCAATTTAATTGTTCTCCAAATAAAAGACTTCCATAATTAGAATTGATTTCATTTGTTCCAGGGTTTGTGATGTTTTTCCAAAATCCTGAGTAATCTGAAATATAATCAACATCATTATCTTTTTTTAGATACCATGCTAATTCTCCTGCGAAATAACCAAAATTAAAATTTCTATTTCTAAAGTTTGCAAATGGAAATATAGGGTCTATTGGTAATGTAGTTAATAAAGATTCTTTAACTTTCAAATCTCTTGGATTAGCTTCCATTTTAGAATTTTCAATCTCATACAGTATTCCCTTAAATGTATCTGTGAATGTTGGTTGACTCATATTATTATATAGAAATTATAGTTAAAGTTTATGATTTAATCGTTAGCGTTTCATTCTTTTTATTATGGACTATCTGATACGTTACTCCAGTATCTTTAGATATTTTCTTGTTTATTATAGAATCTGCTAATAAATCTTCAATATGTGCTTGTATTGCTCTCTTCATAGGTCTAGCTCCGTATTTTCTATCGTAACCTTCAGTCATTAAAAATAACTTAGAAGCTTTGTTTATTCTAATTTTATATCCTTGTGCAGCAAGTCTATCAATAACAAATCCTAATTCAATATCAACAATCTTAAGAATATCTTCTTCTTCTAAATGATTAAACAAAACTATGTCATCTAATCTATTAAGAAATTCTGGTGCAAATTTATGTTTTAATTCCTTTGTTATAATAGATTCTATTCTAGATGCTTTTGTATCTTCGCCCTTTCTAGCAAATCCTATACCATTTCCAAAATCAGCAACTTTTTTTGCTCCAATATTTGAAGTCATAATAATCATTGTATTAGTAAAGTCTACTGTTCTTCCAATAGAATCAGTTAATCTACCTTCATCTAAAACTTGAAGCAAAGTATTAAAAATATCTGGATGTGCTTTTTCTACCTCATCAAATAATATAACAGAATATGGTTTTCTACGAACAGCTTCCGTTAATTGGCCTCCACTATCATGACCAACATATCCTGGAGGAGAGCCAATTAGTCGAGAAACATTAAAGCTTTGTTGATATTCTGACATATCAATTCTTATCAAATTATCCTCTGAACCAAAATAACTTTCTGTTAGATATTTTACTAAATGGCTTTTACCAACTCCAGTAGGACCGATAAACATAAATGAACCTATTGGCTTATTAGCAGATGAAACACCAGCTCTACTTCTTTTAATAACCTTACATACTGCTGAAACTGCGTCATTTTGTCCGATAATTCTTTTGTGGAGGTTTTTCTCCATATTTACCATTATGTCATTTTCTTTATCTGTTAGGGCAGTGACAGGAATTCCTGTGGCATGTTCAATTATTGCAGCAATATGTTCTCTCGTTACTGGCTTTCTTTTAGTCTTTATTGACGATTCCCATTTCTTAATTTTTTTATCAAGTTCATTGTTCTTTTGAATTTCTAAATCTCTAAATTTTGCAGCTGCCTCGTAATCTTGTTTTACTACAGAATCTCTTTTAAGTTTTCCGTATTCTGTCGATTTTAATTCTAATCCTTTAATATTTTTAGGTACTATAATATCTCTCATATGAATTTTTGCACCAGCCTCATCCATAATATCGATTGCTTTATCTGGTAATTCTCTTTGAGTAATATATCTATTAGATAGCGTTACACATGCTTTGATAGCTTCATCATCATAAGAAACACCATGGAATTCTTCATATGAATCTTTTAATCGATTCAGAATCTCTATAGTATCTGCTTCAGATGGAGGTTCTATCATAACTTCTTGGAATCGTCTAGTTAAAGCTGCATCTTTTTCTATATTTTCTCTATATTCATCTAGTGTCGTTGCTCCAACACATTGGATTTTACCAGAAGATAGCGAAGGTTTTAATATATTAGAAGCGTCTAAACTTCCACTAACACCTCCAGCCCCGACTAACGTATGAATCTCATCAAAAAATACAATTATGTTTTTATTACCTTTAAGTTCTTCAACTAATAACTTCATTCTCTCTTCGAACTCTCCTCTATATTTCGTGCCAGCAACTAGACTACTTATATTCACACAGACTATCCTCTTATTAAATAGAGTTCTTGCAACCTTTTTATCTATGATTCTCTGTGCAATTGCCTCTACTATTGCGGTTTTACCTACTCCAGCATCTCCTAATATTATAGGATTATTCTTCTTTCTTCTCGAAAGAATTTGGCAAATTCTATTTATTTCGCTTTCTCTACCTACAATAGGGTCAAGTTCACCCAACCTAGCGGCTTCAGTTAAGTCTTCTCCGAAATGTTCTAATATACTATTATTACCTTTAGGTTTATTTGAGAATTTATCATTTTCTTTCATAATTATTTATTTATTTCAATGTAGCTATTATTTCTAAAATAATTCATATCACTTACTGACCTTGCAGCACATCTCCAACATGTAGATGCTGTAGTATCTGGACCGACCTCTGACCACTCTTCACAAATGCCCTTTTCTGGTCCCCATTGAGGATACTTACTTAATTCTGGATTTGAGTTCTGGCAAATCATTAGTGTTCTTCCGTTCTTTTTCTTGGTTTTCCAAGATACGTATTCTGTAGTCATGTTTTCTCTATTTAGGTTATTATAGTATTATATGAAAAATTCTTATATTGTTTATAGTTTATATATTTCCTTTTAAGTTATTTCAAGTGTGTTCGAAAAATTTTTGGTAGTGACTACAAGTTAAATAAAGGGAAAAATTACTCTACAATATCGGCGACAACGGGACCGACAGGCCGGAGGCATGCTATATCGGGTTGAAAAATATCGGGCCAATAATAAAAATACTCTAATTTACCCCCTTGCTTGCGGGACTTTTAGTAGTCATAGTACTCTAAACCAATACAAATACTCCTATTAGTTCTGAGATACTCTTACTTTTTATAATAATGCGATAAGAATTTATTCAGAGTCTAGAGGTTTGTTATCCTATTCTAGGCATTTTAGGTACAACTCTACCTAATGAAGGCATTTTGAAGTTGCTTCCAGGAATCGATGCTTGCGGTATTTCTACTCCACCAGTAACTGGAGTTTCCATAGAACCTGGGTTTGTGAGTATACCTTCAGTTTGCGGGACACCTGGTTTTGGGCGGTTTTTATCAGGTTGTGGTAGTTCCTGTTGGCCAGGGCGATTTTCTCCAGGAGCTGTATTGCTTTCTAAAGGAGGAGTTCCTTCGTCGCCGCTTTTCTCATTTTTTCCTCCCATAGTCTCTGACATTTTGTCCATTGCAGCGTTCTTAACATTATTCTTTATCTTCTCCTTCATAGTTGCGAACCATCCTAAGTCTTCGTCACCTTTTATTCTAGTATCTCCTTGTCCACTATTATCTTTAAGTGCTTGTTTATCCAGGTTTGCGTCACTTATATTAGCCTCTTTATTATTCTCTAAATCTACCTGAGTACCTTCGATGTTTAGTTGATTAGTTTCTGCCTCAGTGTTTGCTTGTTCAGAAGCTTTAGGTCTTTCACCATGTTCAATATCATTAGTTTCGGGTGGTCTATTGTTTGCGGCTTTCTTTAAGAATTGCTGTGGAGTATATCCGAACATATTGGTGGTTTTCTTTTTAAGGTTATTATAGTCTATATATCTCTCTACTTTAGGCTCCGATATGCTTAAATTTTCCGGGTATATTTTTTGGCTGTCCGGTAACATTGCCTCAGTTAGGGGTCTGAGTATTTGGTTTTTATAGTTCTATTTTTTAGTCCCTGCTGAATAAGGGTCCAGGGTGCCGGTACGGACCGTGAGATGCCGTGCCTTTCTATGACATTCACTGAAGAATCCCAAAATACTGGCCGAACTACGAGAACCTGGGGGACATCATTGCGCTGCCGGTGACCTAGTGACACCTAGTGACCTGAGTGACATATTCACTTAAACTCACTAAACTCACTGTAGTGATCGTAGCGACATGTGATGAGACTCACTGATGACTTGGAGTGATGGAGTGACGATGCATGATGAAGTGAGTCATTGAGTGATGAGTGACGTACGACGCTGTAGCATGCCTAGTGATGCCAGCGTGCACTGAGTGCACCTAGGCAACTTAAAGAGTCAAGTGTCACTATATCACTCAAAGGCACTAAAGACACTCAAGACATTGAGATGACCACAGTGATGCTGTAGTGCACTAGTGAGTGATAGTGCACCTGGTGAGTTATGGCCATTTTACACTGGAGTGACTATTCACTATTAGTGCACAGGGGAACACTCTCAGAAACACTCCAGGGAACACTCTCAGAAGTGCTTCCCAGAACACTCCAGGGAACACTCCGGCAAGTGCACTCAGAAGTGCTCCTGAGGAACACTCCAGGAGCACTAATACCTTTATTACCTTTATTAAGCTACTGACATCATGCTGAAAGGAATATTATATCTTTCGCCTGTACTGTCTTTTATACATTTTGCTCTACTTCTATTAAGTTTAGAGATTACGAATATATCTCCTTGACATTCAATCTTTTGTCCTACATAAAAATCTGATTTTTTGCGCATAGCTATTTGTTTATTTCTGTCTACTATGTAGCTATTTAATTCTCTTAATTCACTATTGTCTAATGCTAATACTGCTTGTTTGATTTGTAATAAATTCATATTATTGTTTTTTATTTTTGTTAATATATTTTTCGACCGAAATGCATACTGCATTGAACCTCTCTTCTAATTGTCCTGGTTGACAGCTTATTGCTTTTTGTATTTCTCCATTTTTATATACTGAAATTAACCCAGTGTTTGATGCTTTGATTTCGAATGTTCCTATTGTTTTCTTAAGTGCCATATATAATTATTAAAGGTTTTTGTATTTCATCATTGTCTTCTTAGTATCTTCTATAAACATCTGGCAAAGTGGGTCTTCTTGATTATTAAAGCTACTCCATAATTGGTCTATGTTTATTCTACCAGCTCCTCCAATTTCTATGTCTATCCATTCGCAAAATTCTTGTAGTTTTTCGAAAGGTTCAGAAATAAATAAATGTTCTTCATTCATGTAAAGTCCTTCTAAGAAAGAACCTGTACAGCTTGCACCTTGTAAAAGGAAAGCTTTAGTGTGTTGAGATAAATCTCTTGAGTTTGATTTTTGAAAGTTTTCTTCGTATGACATAGTTTTATTTGTTTTTGTTTACATAGTAAATATAATAAAAATAAACGACATATAAAAATCCAGGTGATTTATTTTCATTTAATTTCTTAAAGTTATTAACAATTAGTTTTGAAAGGTTTGTCCCAATTTCCAACGCTTAAATGGAAATACCAACCAACATCAAAGTAATCTGTCATTATATCTGAATTATCGTGATTACCCCGCATTGCAATACTGGTTATATCCTCAAATAACTCCTGTTCTTTCAGTTCACTTAAATTGTAATGGTTGATTTGACTATAATCTCCACAATCAAGGTCTCTAGGTGCTTCTAATATCGAGATGTCAAGACATGAATAGTCTCTACCTCTTACTGAGATTTTCCAACCGTCTTTTGAGGGATACTTGGTTCTAATTTCTTTTCTTTTTTCTTTTACCTGTTCTGGTGAAATGTAAGCCATTCTTTTTTTATTTTATTAAATTATTAGTAATTCTTTTTAGTGAAAACTTCTCATTGCTGCTTTTATTCCGGACTTGGTTGCCACTCTAACACTTTCAACTTTAGTGTGTTCTCCATCATATGCTTCTTTGGCTATGGCTAATGCTTCTTCGTCGTTGGTACTATAACATGTATTCCAACCTCCTTTCTCAAAGGTAATCATGTACTCTTTGGGTGTATGAAGGTCTAAGAGCTTGGCTTCATATTCAGCTAACATCAAAGATAATGTTAAATGTTCAGTGGCATACTCTAATGCTGGTCTCTTTTGAATTAGGTCAATAGCCGTTACGATTGCTCTAATACGTTGGTCGTAATTGTGTGCGCGTGTTGCGATTTCAGATTTTGTCATAATTATTTTTTAAGGGTTAATAACGCTCCTGTTCCCATCATGGTTGCTAGGACGAATAAGGCCATCTCATTTAGAGGGTCTGCGAAGCGTATGTAGTTTAATATTATTCCTGACCCAGTTAGGTAGGCAATATAGAATGATATTGCGGCTACTAGGAGGCTTTTAGAGTTGTTCAAGAGTAAATTCATAAGTAGTTGTTTGTTGTTTACATAGTAAATATAATCATTTTTAATGACATATAAAAATCTGGAGTGATTATTTTCACTTAATTTCTAAAAGTTATTAACAATATTTCACTTTTCACTAAGCAGAAATTAGAAGTTTTAGTCACCGACGATATCTGGCAGTGTAAAAGTGATCCCGGTATCAGGGTATATGCGCCTAAAAGTCAAAATACTTAGAATATGTGCTTCAGGCGTGTCACAGGCGACTCGAAGTGTATAACCTATTAGCCTGTGTGCGCCACAGGGTGCACGGCAGTGTAAATATTTTCTACCGGTAGCAGGGTAGCTAGAAAACTATGCAAACGGCAGCCCGGTGGCATAAGTCACTCACCGGTTTTTGGATTCTCCGCGCCTGTGTATGGCCGCATAGGGGCTAATTCACTTATATCGTAACATATCTCTTTTCAATACATTTCGCATTTCAGGGTCTCCCATCAGTTTTTACTCCTAAATCTCTTTTCTTGCTATATCTATGGGATTTACAACTGGCATACAGGGGTGTATATTTGGATAGGCTTTTACACCTTAGGCACTCTGTATCTAGATAGTATATTATTAACAGTGAAAGCTTAGACTGACCTATGATTAAGATTTACCTAGAATACTAAAAAGGGGTAACAGGGATATAAAAGATACTAAAAAGACTATAAGGGAACATTAAGACTTATCTATACTTCCTTTCTTACTTATACTGTCTTTTATATCTTTAAGAAGATTCTTAAAAAGATTTATATTATTATTGTTTTTAGGTGGGCGGGCTTTCTGGCGGTCGGAACCCTTAGTGGAAGAGGGTTCATCTCCGCAGCATCCACCTTCCATATTACATAAACAATTTGGAATACTGTTCATGACTGAGACTATTGCATCGTGATTATCTTTCATTAAAAGAAAGTGTTATTTGTAGGTTTAGGTTGTTTTGGTATAAAATCGCTTTCAATGTAGAGGGTCTCTTCATGCAGAGTAGAATTCAGATCTTTAATTGTTATATGATACGTTCCTGTATGTAGATGTCTACGAGAAATACTAATATGGATTTTTTCATCTTTTATTCTTTTTTTAATTGATTTCTTATTAGCTTTTAATTGATTTAATGTTTCTATTGTTTCAATATACTCTGGAAATTTAATACGACTATATTTTTTCTCATTTCCTTCTGCATCGCATACAATAACACCATAAAATCCATCTTCCATTTTTGGTTTATATCCAGTTTGACCGTTTGACCATTCATATGTTGTATTAAATAGATTATCTTCTAAAATAAAATCAATATAACCTGTGCTATTCCATATAATATCTCCAATAGAATTTTTAATAGTTTCTAAAGATGATTTATCTTCTTTATAAAAATTTGATGTATTATTTTGAATTGTCCATATTGGTCCAATGTTAATTGTTGATTCGTCAACAAGATTTCCATTAGAATCTAAGCCATCTATTGTAAATAGATCAGGTCCATCATATAAATAATCCATACCAATAAATTTGTATTTTCTAAAAATAATGAGTTTTTGGCATTCAATAAAATCGCCATCGATGCGGTCTAGATGAATAAATGTAATATTTCTTTCTTCATCAGCTACACCTTTATTAAAAATAAAATCAAATTCAATATTTGATTCTACAGCCTCTATACTAGCAGTAAATTCATTTGATGTCATCCCTTATACGTTATATGATTAACCCATAATCTTATTATTGATATTGTGAACAAACATATTGAATAACCAATATATCCTTCATTCAGAGTAATCATACCACCTATCATTAAATATAATGGCACTTCTAATATTGTTATAACCTTTCTAAAATTATTCATCTTCTAATTTTTCTATTATCCAAAATATTAGTTTGAATACTAGATAGAAACTTATTATTATTATTGCTCCTAACCACATTAGTCTTTCGTTAATAATTTTTTAAGTATCATCATTAACAAAAGGCCAGGAATTAGTCCTCCAATAATTAACATTCCTACTATTCTTAGGAATTCTTTAGTATCATTGATTAATGGGTCTATCGCTAATCCAATAAAGACAAATGATAATAAAATTATTGTCCATCCTATTATTGGTTCTCTATCACCAAATAGTTTTTTATTTATTTTATTCATATTATTTCATATTATCGATAGCCTTTATAATTTCATCTAATTTCTTATCCATGCTATCAATTTTTGTTATCAATTTATTTAGTACTACTCTTTGTTCTTTGATTATTTCACTAGACGTTTTAAGAATGCAATAATTGTTTTTAATAGGTCTTGGTTTTATTTCTCCAGTATCTGGATTTCTTTCATATATCTTTTTCTGTAGCGTTATTATTTTCTGTTTCTTCATCTTATATAATTATTTTACTTTGATATGTTAATATTGATTTCTATTTCACCACTCCAAAGATACTCTTCTATCTCGTCCATTTCTTCCTGTGTGAACTGGTCTTCTCCTTCCATCCAAATTATTTCCCCACTCTTACTAGATTCTGCAACCCTTACTATAAACTTCTTTTCATTCCATTCACATTCAAGCTGTCTTGTAGTTTGCCACCAAACCTCTCTACTATCTAGTATATCTAAATCTTCAAATTTTGCGTATTCGTCTTCTATCATCATTTTCAATTAACTAAATCCTTATTTGGATTGATTATTTTGTCTAATTGTTTAACTCTGTCATTTAAGTTATGCCATTCTGTCCATAACTTATCTGTTCGTTTATTAGTAGAAGCTGCCCATTCATCTAACTTTTTGTGTATATCTTCTTGTAATGATTCTCTATCTTGAAGTTCATTTTCAAGTTGTTGTTTGAACTGTCCTTCCAAATCAACCAACTCCATTCTTACTAGCTCCAAGTCTGCGACCCTTCTGCTCAACTTTACTACACCCCAAACAGTAGCTATAAAAACCACTACCCAAAGTGTAATTAAAACTGTTAAAATTGTTGTTTCCATATTATTCTCATAATTTAGGTCTTCTATTAGTTTTTACTTTAGTATTACTTCTATTAGTTCTATTAGTTCTATTTGGTTTTACCTTAATATTAGTATTATTACTTCTATTTGGTTTTACCTTAATATTAGTATTATGACTCTTATTTGGTTTTACATAAATTCTATTATTGTCATTTTTTGGCCTATTTGGTCTATGAGTTGGTTTATTAACTGGTCTTGTAATTATCACATGGGTTGTAGTAGTATAATGTGACGGAGGACAAGAATTATAATAATAGTACCAAGGATAATAATGTGGTGTTCCATAGTAATAGTAATATCCACTATGCCATCCCCAATAGATTTGGTTGTCATAATATGTTATTGATGCATGTTCTTCTCTTAAATCAGAATATTCTGCATCTGAAATATAGTAGGTACCATAGCACCCTGATAATAAACCTATAAGGACTATGATTATAAATACTACTATAAATATTCGTGCTATTGTAATGTCATTCCAATCTTTCATAATTTTTAATTTGTATTATTTTTAGGAATCTTACATTTAAGTAAAGGAGAACCATTAACAATAGGTTGTCCTGTATCATCAATCTCAATTGATTTAACTTTAACTGATTTATTCTTAAATCTACCTATCAATATAGTATCTCCTATTTCAATAGGTATAGTTAATTTTCCATTTTTATATGTTGGTTTCATTTTTTATTATGCTTTTTAGCATCAAATTCATTCATGTTTCTTATGAATTTCTTTTGTTGTTCTATTTTGTGTCCTTCTGCTAAGGCATATCTACCTAATAGAAATGTTATTCCAATAACTGCTATAAGTATTATTATTTCCATGATTTTATTCTTTTAATTACCTCAGTATCATTATTAGAAGTAGACACAATATTCATTATTTGAGCTACTTTTTCTGGTGAGCACCAACCTATAACGCTGTCATTATCACCTATTGGAAGCATTGTATCCCCAGACTCATTCTTTTCATTATTATTCTTAAACACTGCTATTTCAGCATCTTGAGATTTCCACCAAGGATTATTCATTTCATCGCCATATTCAGCTCCTATATTCTTGTTTTCACAATAATTCATAGTTCCCCATTGTACAGAAATAGAAAAACCATTTTCAAATTTTATGCGAAACCCTTTATTTTGTGTTGATGTAAAACTCATATAATATTATATAAGATATTGATGTTTTGTTTATTAAATTATCTAAGTAAACTTACTCTTCCAGTATAATGTTGGTTGTGTGTTCTTATAGAATATGTATATACTCCAATTTGACAATTCTTGCCATTCCATGGTGTATTATTATTTGTTTCATATATTTTTTCGCCCCATCTATTAAAAATTATCATTGATTCTATTTCATCTTTATCTGCTCCGTGTACATAGAATACCTCGTTGTGATTATCTCCGTTTGGTGTAAATGAATTAGGTATAAATATTTGAAGATATGGACAATCTTCTATTATAACTTCATGATACGAAGTATCTCCTTCACATCCAAATCTAGTAGTATGGACAGATATTATATATGTACCTATAGAATCTGGCCATTGTACAGTTATTGAGTTATTCTGTTCATCTATTATCTCGCCTTCTGAAATATCCCAATAATATATCTTATTTACATCATAACTTACTTGGTATTGTTGAGGTACAATATCACCGCAATTTGTATATGTTTCTTGAGCTAATAAATGGAATGGTAATAATATGAATATTAACCATCTCATTAATAGTGCTGAATAGGTCCGGTTACTGGTCCGTTATTTACAATAACGTTAATTGTAGTATTACATCCTGCCATTGAATAAGTCAATACGTAATTTCCTACACCAGCTGTTGATGGTTGAAATGCATTTGCAACTACTCCTGTACCTGTCCATGTTCCTCCTGCAGGATTACCTACTAATGGAGTTGTTGGGTCGCCAGCACAAAATGGTCCAATTGGATTACCAGATAAATCTAATACATATACATCTATTAGTACTGGAGCTCCAGGACAACCTGCTGCATTAGATTCAATAACTTCTACTGCATTTGGATAAAGACCACTAACTCCACCCCAATCTACTGTAATAGAATTTGAACCTTGTCCAGTTTGTAATGCTCCACCTCCACCAGTAATAGTCCATTGATAAGTTGATGTTGGTGTGTTTGTAACAAAATATTGTTCACCTACTGCATTTATACATACGGTATCTGGGTTAATTGTTGTTTGACCATAAGTAAATATAGTCGTTGCCATCATTATCATTGTAATAAATAAGGCTAATAATACTTGTTTGCTTTCTTTGTAATTCATAATTTCTTTTTTAATAATGGTTAATATTTGATGTTATTGGGTTGACTATTTGAACAACTCCATTGTATATGTTAAATGCTGGGTCATTGCAACACGAGCCATTCCACCAACCTCCTGTTAAACAATCTCCAAATACATTCATACTGATTGATAAATTATCAGCTGTACATGTTTGGTCTACTGTTGCGCTGAATCTCATTGTAAATGGACCTGTTGATGCAGTTCCCCAATCTGGATTAAATCCTGTATTTACGAATCTCCAACCTGGTCCAAAGTTTAATCCACTTGGATATGTATTTTGTAAATCCCATAACCAATATCCTGCTGAACCGCCTGGATTACCTGGAGTAATTATAGGTTGTAAATTAGTCCAACCTGCTCCTAAGTTTATTTGAAATGCAATTATCCAATTTACATTTAATTGTGTAAAAGTACCTAATGTATAATTAACCGTAACTACTTGTCCTGGTTGATATGGTCCTACTGGATTTATCCAAAAGGATTGATTAGATATACATTGTGAACTTGCAGTTAAACTAAAGAATAAACATAATATGACTAATAGTTTTTTCATTTGCTAATGTT
>Ga0208299_1000088_pt1 | contig 87145 bp, 124 predicted proteins | sample 15_taG_FD_184089 | JGI IMG/M metagenome (GOLD analysis project Ga0208299, IMG submission 184089) | Marine viral communities from the Subarctic Pacific Ocean - 15_ETSP_OMZ_AT15312 metaG (SPAdes) (version 2) | ecosystem: Environmental > Aquatic > Marine > Oceanic | place: Pacific Ocean... | reverse complement strand
GTTGTAGATTTGGTTGTAGATTTAGTTGTAGAAACTTTCGCTTTCTTAGGCATTGCAACCGCTCTAGGTTGCTCTGACTTTTTGGTTATAGGTTTGGGTTTTTCAACAACCCTATCTTCTACAGATTTTTCTGCGGCCGCCTTTGCCGCTGCCTCCGCAAGTGCCTTAAAGTGCGCACGGGCGACCCTTCTTCTTTGTTTTCCCATGATAATACTCCTTTTAAAATAATATTACATAATAAATAGTTTAAAAAATTTAACTTGAACCAGTAAATTCCTGATTGGTTCTAAGTCTTAAAGTTTGTTTACTTTTTGTACCAAAAATAAAAGGAACTTGTTCTATTGTCCGAGATCTTTGAACAGAAAGTAAATCAATCTTATTGGTATTAAAAACATACCCAGAAGAGGCATCATCGGCCTCAACTAATTTTGTATTCGGGTTTGAAGAGGTAATAACTGGCTCAGGAGGGGCAGGAGGGTCGGATATAACACCAGTTGCCGTATCAAAGGCAAAACTTCCCCCTCCGCTGCCAGTATCACTATAAAAAGTGCCTTTAACAACATATGATCCAATAACATCAGGAAGATAGCAAGCTGTCGATCCGGTCGGAATTTCGCTGTATGCCCCTCCGGAACCAGAGAATCCAGTTCTACTCCCAGATGTAATCAATGACCCGCCAGGGATGCTTACCCATTCCCAAGCATATGCGATGGATCCTGTTTCTGTATAACTCGCTGTTGCATAAAAACAAGAACTAGTACCGGCAGTGCCAGTTATATCTGGAATATTTAATGATGGCTTGTCAAGAGGTTCGGCAGAAAGTTCCCAAACAACACCTTCATTTCGAGATTCACCGGCTGTCTCTGTAGATAATTCCCAAACATTTCCTTCAATTACAGATGCTCCGATTGTCTCGGAAGTTAATTCCCAAACAACACCCTCTATTGACCCGGTTCCAGTTATGGGAGTAACGCCCGAAGAAATAACAGCATTAACATTCCCGCTCATGGAATTCAAAGAATCGTCTAATTCCAGTTGGATAGTGTATGTTCCTGTGACATCTGGTGTAAAACTAAAGGTTTCTCCGAGTCCCACGGACCCGGATGCACACGAACCAGATTGGAAGAAATATATTTGATTTATTTCCAGTGGAGAAAGTACTCTATTCCATAGGGCAACTTCGTCAATTGTGCCGTCGAAGTAGACCGACGTGTCGTCGTTTGTACCTATCCATAGTTGAGAAGTAGTTCCACCTGTTGGGTTATCTGAATATGTCTGTGAGTCAAACAGTGCACCGTCAAGATACAAATAAGCTTTCATTTCCGAGGTATTTCGGACCACCACAATGTGATACCATTGCCCGGTATTTAGATTGGTATTAAAATCAGTTTGGACATTACTTCCACCGCCATACTCCCAGAAGAAACGTATATCTCCACCCGTATTGGCCCAGAAGAGACTATAGAGATGATTATCGGCTTCTGCCTCGCCGGGATTCGAGTATTGTATAATGGTTTCCCACTCGGCATAGCTGTCAGCCTTTATCCACGCAGCTATGGAGACATTCCCGGTAATTTGAAGGCTCGAAGCACTTGGCGCGGTGATGTAGTCGTTGATACCATCGAAGCTATAAGCATTTGAGCCCACCCTGCCCGCAACTTGTGTGGCCCCATTAATTGTGGCATCATTTCCTTGACCACTGCTATCCGGTGTCGCATAAGTTGTTATACCATTAGCGGTATAGGAATATGGAGTCGTAGGAAAAAGAGGAGAAGTATAAAAATTAACACCAGCACCACTAGCCCCATCATTAAGAATATAAGAACACTCGCTTCCCCAATGTGGGCTTCCGGATCCGAGGGAAGAATAAATGATGTCTACTGTGTCTCCGTCAGAGACGGGATAATCATGCCAGCCCGGACCTGCGCCAGCCCCCAAAGTTGCACTACTTATCACAACAATCGAGTTAACAAGTACACTTACCCAATTTGATCCGTGCCATCCATCACCCCAAGAGTCGACTAGACCTATGGATGAGGTGGGCGGAAGAGGAACTGATGATGAACTTTCAGAATCGAAGTGCCATAATCCCACATTTCCAGACATATTAACTGGTGTTGTCGATCCGCTGTCTGGCAGCGGGAAGGAGGCATTCACAATCGCGCTTCCGCTAGGAACAGATTGCCAAGACCATTGATAATTAATGGAACCAGTTGATACACCCATTGGTGTGCCATCAAAAGTTGCGGGATTTCCAACTGTCCCAGTAATATCTGCAACAGTTCCTGATATTTGTCCGGTATCATGAACAACAGAACTAAATAAATTAATCCCCGCAGCCGTTGGAGGAGTTGCATCGTGAACTACCGATGCATATAAATTAATCCCCGCAGCCGTTGGAGGAGTTGCATCGTGAACTACCGATGCATATAAATTAATCCCCGCAGCCGTTGGAGGAGTTGCATCATGGACAACAGAGGCGAATAAATTTATTGCTGTTTGTGAGCCTGTCCCAAGAAAAAGAAACTTTTGAGCGTTGTAGGTATTTAAAATATCAGTTGAGGTTAATTCAGCATCAAAAATCGCAAATTCTTGAATATCGCCATTCCAGTTTGACCATCCGCCGTGGTGTGCTGTATCGCCAACAATAATATTATTGGAAATGCTGGTATTTAGGGGCGCGCCAGGGATTTGAGATCCGAGGAACACTCCATTAAAATATATAGACATCGTATTAGTGCCGCCACCACTGTAAACGACAGCATAATGATTCCACCCAGTTACAGAAGGTGGAGTTACAAACAAATCATCAAACCAGGTATTTAATTGAATTCGATTCGAGGTGGCAGCGACTAAAGAAAAATCCTCTCTAGTAGCATTGCTTCCCATCGACCAAATGACCTTACCGGCTGTCCAAGAGTCGCTCTTCGCCCACGACATAATCGTTCTTGCAAACGATCCACTAATCCCAACATCACCAGCACTTACTAAAGTATCCACCTTGGTATTGGTCCCATCGAAATGAATGGTTCCTGTAAACTCTGAGGATCCGCTATATAATGTTTTGCCAGTAATAATCGTAGCCGAGCTTACAACGGCAGTATTACTATTAACAGAAGTATCGGCGCCAGTTGTATTATACATATGATATAGCATTGTATTATCAGCCATATCAATCCAAGATGTCGCAGCACCTCCATCTGGGAATTGTCTTCTGGGGATTAATTCTGATAGGGGCTTCCCGGCATTCCCGGCAGTATAAATTTCAAGGATCTCATCTGCTGTCAGTGCCCTATCCCACCAAGCAACATCATCAATTAATCCAGCCCAATCAGCAACTCCTGCTGTTGTGCCATGCCCCAAATGTGCAGTACTGTTCGTTAGAGATCCGAATCCAACTATTGAAGCAGAATCAGAGACATTACTTTGGAGTACCCCATCAACATACATCTTAAGAAGATTCGAACTTTCAATAACAATGACAACATTGTACCAAGTACCGGCTGCTGGCAAGCTCGTGCTGTAAACATTCGCAAAAGAGGATCCGTTAGAAGAAACCTCGCAACGAAAAAAGTCAGTATTTATCCCGCCACCAGTTGTAAAAAGAGAAATACCAATGTAAGACCCGGTACGATTATCAGCGATAATCTGATAAGTTCCAGACAAGGAAGCAGGCTTCACCCAATAGCTAAATGTGAGACTGTTGGTTCCATATGTGGGAGTCCCAAATGTTGCATACCCCGAGGAACCGTCGAGAGCGGTGCCAAATCCAGGCTTGCTGGCACTATAGGTCGGACTTGACACTTCCGTACCGGGAGTCGTCATCATATAGTCGTAAACGTTTCCGTTTAATGGCCAATAGCTTTGTAGATCGTCCCAAAGGGCCATTGGTTTAACTTACCTCATATTTTATGTATAGCGAGCTTGTCGCGTGCCAAACCGCTCCGTTGGATGGTTGGTCGGGAGCAGTAGAAAAACAATAGGTCGGATCGTTGGTGTCTGGAGTAATCTCTGTTCCATTATCATACGTCGCATTATCATCGCTTAATGCCGTAAATCCATTTTGTCCAGAGCCAGAAGCCCAACAGTGAGAGGTTATTCCCGGAATAGTGCTTGGCACTGTTCCAAGTTGTGTTGCCAGATTCTGCGCCTGACAAATAACCTTATCTCCCGTAGAGGATCCCGTGTTTGATGTGAGTGTGCTCGAATTATAAGAGGCAGAAAGAACAGCAAACTCATCTGATCCGACACTCGGTGTCCAAACTCCAGTTTCAGATGTATCAACCGTTGGATTAACTCGGGTTACATATTGAAAAGGTTCCTTCGCGCCAACATCAGAAAGACTATCATAACAAATTATTTGCCCATAATAGTTAGCGCGGTCGCCATTTCCAGGCCCCGACCATGAAATTATCCCACCCGTCTCGGCCGCCTTACCGGTTTCTGATCCCGATAAAATTTCCACTCCGTTTAAAAAAAGTGTCGCCCCCCAGGTGGTTCCTAACATCGTATATCTAAGGGCCCAATAATTCCACTCATTGGTCATACCAGAAAGCACCACACTTCCTTGAGAGACACTATCGATGAAAAGCTCTACCTCGTCGGTGACTCTAAAGTCAACCCAAATAGAATTATTTTCCAGCGCTCCGTAGACATTTATCAGCCTCCCGTAACTATGAATGCCAGCGACGGTTTTATAATAAGGAACAGCAACCCAACCTTCGGGACTCCATGCACTATTGGGAATATAAACCCATTGATCGGGATCACTCCGGAGGGAATATCGAGCACTTGGCCCTGTTGTGGGACTCCCAGGATAAGTATAAGTATACGCCTGTGTCGGCTCCACCCGGTTGCCGTCCGTGCTACAAACCCACCCCATTTCGTTGTTAAGTTGTGTACCAGTTTCTGGGCCAAATGCCCAACTCCATTTAACTGCCATGGAACTCCCTCCAGTGTGTGATATAAATTATTTTAGACATTTTTCAAAATTCCTTTAATTAGATTTCATAATCGACAAGGCGGTGTTAATAGATGTCACATCCCAAGGGGTAACCCCAGAACTAGCCGTAGCGAAAAGAGTACAGAAATCCCCTTCAGCATCAATAACAACGGGATCGCCCCAAATTGCATTTATGGATCCGGTCGCTGAAATATAACTTCCGTCCCCTCTGTGAAAGGCTATTTGATGCAACGATTTGACTGATGTGGGAAGATATCCAGGATCAACATCGGCCGTATTTTGCATCCCAACAACTAAGTTGCTCGTCGCAGAGCCGGTCAGTTTTGCATAATTTGTAGGAGCCGGGTCGTCAATAGAGCCGGTTAATACTTGATAAAGATTGGTCTGGGAATCATTATCTGATCTTCTCCAGTCCCCATCAAGCACATCGGCATTTGGCCTCAGCCCTTGAATATATAATGCATCGTTTCCGCTATCTGAAATACTATCAAAAACAAAAGTATGATCAAAATAGTGTGTCCGGTCGCCACCGAAACTATAAGCAGTACCCTCCCAAATTATTTGATTTCCAACAATAGAGCCGGCGGCAGCAACGGTTCCAGATAAAAGGGGAACACTATTTACATATAATTCTGCTCCCCACGTTGATCCTCGGGTATCAAATTTAATTCCCAGTCGATACCATTGATCCACCGACCAAACAAAACTCGTCTCTGAATCTTCTGACCCACTTATTCTAAGTTGAAATTTATTATCATCAACAGAACATCCTATAATTTCTGTGGTTCCGCTTACAAGAGATAAAATAGATGTTTCTATTGGCTGGGTACTCGTGGCTCCGCTACCAGCCTTCCAATAACCTACGAGCCATCCATTATCTACACTTACTATATCAGCAGAACTAGAAAGTATATTCTGACCGTTATAGCCAAGGCGCAAACACCTGCTTCCGCCCCCATAACCAATCAATGGCTGCGCCGAATCTGCATAATTTGTACTCGAACCGCCGGTGTCGCCAAGAGTCCAACTCCATCCAGCATCCTGATATTTTTCCTTAGCGGCATCAATTTCCCAACCCCAACTCCAAACTAAAGCCATTACCAAAGTCTCCTTACTAATTCATAGTATAATCGCTCTCTTCTTTCATTTAAAGAATTTCCAAAAGCCCTGTTTGTTTGCTTATATTTATCTTCCCAATCGCGGAAACACATATTTCCTCGTAAATAGGCATCTTCTTCCATTTTTCTCAAATGTTTATCATTTTGAGCATAACCTTCGCCCATTCCTAAATTTTGATCAAATTGACCATCGCAGTTCTGTGCGTGATGAACAAGCTCATGAGATAAAGATCTCATAACATCTTTTGGATGCCGGCCGTCGATGTAAATTGAAACAATCATATTCTCTGGTTCATATTGTGCTGTTTTCCCCAGTGTTTTTTGAGCATTCTCCGGATCTGAAATAAATTTAATTTCTGGATCCTCATCATATCCGAGCCTCTTTTTTGCGAAAGGCATGAAGGATTTTAAATATTCATCCACACCTTGTCTGGAAAAACTCTCGTTAAGAGATTCCTCATCACCAGCCGTTCTATCTATTTCTTTTTGAATAAATCTGATTGGGTTTGTATTTGGTTTTTTAAGCAAATAAGTATCTAATATTTGAAGATGTTTATATTTTTTAGCATCAAATAATTTTTTTAATGTGGCGCCCGGCTTATCTTTATAAAGTTTGAACTTTGTAAAAGCTCCGATGACGTTCTGAAATATTTGTTGGATATTTTGATTTTCTGCCATTAATGAATTTATACTACTCATAACCCAATCCGCAAAGGAATTGTCGTGTAAAGTTTGAATCATCTCGGGATCACCTAAATATTTTCCAAAAATATAATATTTAAAAAGAGTTGACATATTCTCAGCAGTCAATTCTCCCGAGGCATCTTGAATATTTTTAATAGCCCTTTCAAGTTTGGGTATAATCTTGGCAGCGCCCTTTTCTGTAAATGCTGCTTCATCTTCGGCAGACTCATAGCCGCGACTTCTTGAAATTTTATTTTTTACAAGCTTCTGAATGTAGCTAATTAAAATTTTAGCAATATCTCCAACATTCAAAGATTGCATCATTCCGCGCGCTTGATCATCATATTCTGTCGCTTCCGTAAGAAATTCTCTAAGTTCATCATCCGGTTTGTACATCCTCTCCCGGCCGGGCTCCATCCCACGAGCCGCCCCCGAAGTAATAAACACTCGAACAAGATCTTCGGATGTGTTTATCCCCTTCTCATCCCAATCTGCCGCTATCTTTAAAAACGTTTCAAACTTTGGAAATCCCAAACCATGAGCACCAGGACCCATTGTTTCAATATTATTTTCTTTAAAAATATTATCTAAAGTTTTATAATATTCAACTGCTTTATTAACTTTATTATCCTTTTCTTCCTTCATATGTTGCGAAATAACCTTGTGCTCTCGCAACTTACCCCCCAGATCAAGAAGTTTCTTCATTTTGTTCCCCGCGTCCGATTCGCTCTCAACGGGAGTGTTGTTTATTTGATCATACCAGCGACCAACTATGGCCATGGCCTCTTTATATTTTGGTTTCCAGCCTTCCGCTGCGACTCCCTCTTCTGATCCGCTGCCGATCAATTCAATAAACTTTTTTCGGATTTTCAAGGGGACTGGATCGGGGAAACCAAAACCGGAGATCCGCGATGCTATTTCTTTTGCCGCTGGCCGAGGTTCTTGAGCTAATTCTGTTTCAATATTATCCCACTGATCACTTTTACCTGTCATATCAATTAATTTTTTATATATTTGTTTATATTCGGCTTGACTTTTAGAACCTAATAATTTTTTGATAAGAGATATTTTTGCCTTGTTCTCGGAGTCCAGTTCTGCCCCCGTCCCGCTTGGAACAAAAAGTTTTCCCCGTTTTTCCGTCCCGCCAGAAAATTCATCGGCGGCGACCTCATTAAATAAATTCTCGCCCTCACTCTCAAGTGACTCTCTTAGTAATTTTTTAAAATCATCAGTATTCATTTTATAGAGGTATTCCTTTCCATTATAATTAGTCTTGAACTCTGGAAAGATTGGTCAAATTTGAAAGCAATACATTGTCGCGCATATCTTCGCCCATAATATAAATCTTTGCAAAGGGGAATTGTCTACTCGATGCCTCAGTTATAAAAATTTTCAAGATGATTCCAGTTTTATCATCGCAAAGCCTCTTCCAGCTAACCAGATCGCCAACAGAAAATTGTTCTAATAAATCTTCTCCAATAACTGGCATCTTATTTTTGATTGATCGCTCATTCCTCATAACGGCTGGTCGGATAAATGGGACTCGTTTCTGTGGGCTTGATTCCCTGATCTCTGAGGGCCATAAGAGAACTTACAACATACTCGACAGCTTGTCTTGCTCTTTTACACTGATCGTCGATAAGAAAATCTAAATCTGCTTTTTGAATTATTCCCTCGCCGTAATCCATTTTTGCTTTTTCGATTATCTGATCCAAAGAATTTTTAGCTCCTTGAACAAAACTTTCATAACGATGAAGATTATCTTTCCTTGCAGCGACAACTTGATTTGCCGCTCCCTGATCATTTAGATAATATTCTTTTAAGAATTCCTCGTTTGAATCTTTGACGATGTTTTTTATATCTTTTTTTGTTAAGTCTTTCATATCAATAATTAGTTGTTTTTTTTAATTAAAACCAATATCTTGAATATATTCAAGAGGAATGAGTAAAAAATTACCTCCCGAGGCCCTTACAAGAACTTTATTATTTTCATCTGGTGCTGACATTTGCACAACTTCCGTATTGTGCTTTGCCATCACCATCTTTCTTTTTACAGGATCTAAAACCCACTGGTTACTCTCATCTGGAAAATTTAACATTTGATAAGGAAGAGAATCCTCTGCCTCTCCGTCTTCGCTCTCAAGGGCACTTTCTAAAACTTCTTCGAACATTTCTAATAGTTTATCTCGTTGTTTATCCAGTGGCATAATAAACCTCCTTTGTAACCTATTTATAATTAGATTTTCAATGTTCCTATTTCTTATCTATTTCGAAAAGAGAAGCCAAAAACCAATTGTCATCTAATTCGCCCCATTCTTCTATTATAATTTTTGGTTCAAAAAAGTCTACCTGCTCATCTAAATTCCAATATTCCAAAAGAGAATATTTGGCAGTCTCGGGAGTTGCAGAGGGGCTGTTAAACCAATGAATTCGAACCATTGGTTCTTTAATCATTTCTTTATTGATGTCTGCCCAGCTTTGTCTAATATGATATCCTGGTTTATAATCAATAATAACACCCACATGCTCGCTTTGGGTGGCACCAAATTTCTGAATATACTTTATAAGATTTCCTTTCATTCTTCATCCGGAGGAGGTAATAAAATACAAATACCCACCAAACTATATAATAACATACTTCCACCAAGTAAGCAAATAGAAAAACTTTTTAATTGTAATCCTATAAAAAGTGTAAAAAGATTGGCCGCAAACATAGCAGACCAGATAATCAACATCCCATTTTTCGTCATAAAAATCTCTCCTCAAATGCCTGTGAAACGATTTTTCTTAAATCGAATAAAAGTACTTACTCTCCCCTTGAGAATAGCAAGATACCCCGTTTAAGCTCATTCTGAGCCCTGTTCTTCTGCTAGCATTTCGAGAATAATATCCTCAATTTTCCCTCTGCGAAATCCGGTCTCTTCCTTAATATATATCATCTCTTTATTAATGATAAAAAATGAAGGAAAAGAAGTTAAAGGCCATCCACTCTGGGGACTCGAACTTATGAAATCTCGACTCCCGGCCAAAACCGGAGCGCTCTCAATCCCAAACGCATCTGCCCACGCCTTCGCGTCAGCGACATTTGGATTTTTTCGACTTGTATCTTCGACCAGCAAGGTTAAATAAACAATATCATCTCCATATCTCGCTTGCAGATCTTCAACTTCGGTGGCCGCCATCCGACAGGGCCCACACCACATGGCACTAATATCTAAAATAATGATCTTTCCATAAGCATCGTAAAGAGATACCTCTCGATCATTTTGATCTTTGAGAATAAAATTACAGGGATGGTCTCCAATAGCCTGGGAACAATCCATACCCCATTCTGGATTTTTTGAATCAAACTCGGGGATGTCGCATGATCCCCCCAAAATTAAACTTGCTAAAAGAAAAAAACTACTTATATACCTCATGCATCCAATCCCCTTACTGTGCATAAGTAACTATCATAATAATTTCCAAAATTGAATTTATTTGAAACTAATTATATATGAGAGGGTCGATGTTAGATAGATATAGAGTACTTTATAGCGCAGTCGCTATAGTGATGGCGATGAGTTTGTTATGGTATATTCAATATAATACTCACAAAATAATCACACGCGTTCTGGACGGTATAGAAAATTGTCAGTGCGATGAAAATTAAAAATTATATTTCTTAAATCTTTGTTTTAAATAATTTTCATCCAGATCTTCTATATACGGATAGCCGGTGCGTGGATCAATCACCTTTTCCACTTCGCTATTTTTCACTTCGCTATTTTTCACTTCATCGTCTGTTCCAGTCAAAACTGGCTTTGGAATTTTGGATAATTTTACCATTCCTTCATAGAATTGCTTAGAAGTTTGAGAATCTTGTGCTATTTTTAAAATTTTACGAAATAGATCTTCATGACCCGCAATAAGCTCGTCTCGACTTGGCGGTTGAATTCTGGAAGTTATAATCGATCCATTTTTTAAATCTCTTTCAAAAGATTTTAAAGAGGCTTCCTCTTTCTGTACATTAAATCCATTGTGAAAACCTTCCGTGACAAGAGATAAATAATTTACAACTTTTTTCTCCCTGTCAAAACCATTATAAATCATAATTTTCCAGTCTGAGAAATATTTATGAAAATCCCCCTTGACTAGTTCCGATAAACCGTCGCTAATCTGCTGTACTAGTACATTAGAAGCACTCATGGTTGAGGAATAATTTAAACTTTCGAGTGGTATTGTTTTTAAGTAATTCCTTATTGTATTTCGCAATGTTCGAAAAGCTGAATTTGTATAATCATATCTTAAAAAGATATCTCCCTTCCTCATCTTTCTTACAAACTCAAAACCCGAAATTGGAGTTAATGCTTTCTTCTCTAATTTATTGATAAAGCCGATAAGATCTGCTTCATATTCTTTCTTTTTGAACTCGGGATCGGCCGCCGCCTTTACAAGAAAAGCATAATATAAAGTTGCCTTCTTCATAATATCATATGTCAATTCTTCGTGTCCCGGATATCTAAATTCGATATAATTTCTTCTATTAACATGATAAGTGTTAAACCCCACATTTTTAATACCTATTCTATTTGCCGTCATCGCGACAATATCGCTCAATTCTTTAGAAATTTTATCAAAGTTTTTAACTATTAAATCTTTTAATAATCCATGCTTACCTCTTGTCTTTGTCCCAACCATCGACATCTTTCTATCTGGAAATGGTATGGGCCCTGCTGGCCCTGCATTTTTCACAAGATCTTCTATCATAGCGGCAATCCTATCAATAGCAGGTTGTTTTATATCATGGGTCCAGCGTGTGTTCTGTCTTGATGAAAAGCCCATCCCTTCGGTTGCATAAGTATCATTTAAAAACATGAGAGCCTTAAAAAGATTATAATTTTCGGCTAGTTCCACATAAGGTTCTCCATCGCGGACACCCTGATCGGCAATATATCCAATATTGGTATGAAGCCCAGTTTTCTCCGTCATACTAAAATATATTTCACCGTGATCTTCATAATCTTCGAAGAATATTCTGAGAAATTCAAAAGCATTCTCCAAGCCGGTCATATAAATAGGATCATCCATGGTAAATTCAATGCCACAAGTCAGTGAGCCATCTTCTTTAAAATCTAGATTGGATTCATATTTATTCATAAAATTTGGAAAAGCTTCCCGCAATTCATCAGTTAAAGAATCAATCTCGCATGCACCAGTTCTGCGACCCTCCCTATCTTCTTCTATCCATTCATCCCGATCAAAATAGCGCCATTCATCAACACCTAATTCATCAAGAAATCTCTCCGGATTCCTTTCTGCTTCTTCCTCCTGGGCGTTGACCCATTCTTCGGACGTCCGCTCAAGAAGATCTAAATATTTGGACATTATTTTGCCAACCCAATAAATATCATATGTGTTCGGATCATAAGAAAGATCATCTAGTATAGACTTAACTTCCGTGGGCAAGTCATCGATCACATCTTGAAGAGCATCCTCTGCACCATTAACAAACTTCATCCATCTGATCGAACTAAAGTTGCCAATAAAATCTTTTATATTAATTTGAGAATTATTTTTCCGCGCTTCTGGCAGCACACCAGCGGCATTTATTTGATCGAGGTTAATAACAAAATGATTAATAAGTTTTTTAATGATTTTTGGAGATACCAGGCCTTCGAGACCGGGTGGATATCCCTTTCCTCCTTTTGCTTCCCAATCAAAGGTTAATTGTTCTTCTTCCCACCCCATAATATTGGCAAGCTCTCTTTGCGATGCCGAGCCCGATCTTAAAAGATATCGTAAAAACTTCAATGGTTCCTCATAGATGTTTCTAAAAATTGAATCAAACTCTCCCTCAAGCCCGTCCTCGTCGTCATCTCCCATATATGCGATCGATACTATAATAACATTCATATCATTTTCGCTTAAACCTTTTATAAATTCGAAAAACCACCCTAGCATTTCGTCCCCATCGTCGAGATTTGCGATACCCGCGTGATTAAAAATATTCCCAGGAGTCACTGACTCAAGTTGATTATCAAACCCTCCCTCGATGGAGTAGTCCCTTATCCAGCTACGAGCGGCATCGTCAATAGCCTCTTGCATCCTGGAGCTATGTTCCCAATCATTATAATAATCATCGTCAGGTTCGTCATCGGCTACCAGTTCAATTTCATATGCAATGGTAAATCTTTTTTCATCTGCCATTATCGCATCTTCATCGCTTTTATTAAATTCTTTGAGAATTTTTCGAGATTCAGTTAAAAAATCTTTCCACTTTTTCATATTATAGCCCTCAATATAATAATTAGTTTTTTATTGACCGAAAGAAAGAGTTTATTATTCTCTTAAAAAAGCCGTGGCCATCCCAAATTTTAGTTTGCCCTCTATAATAAAATCCCTTCTAAAATTTGAGCACAGCATGCTTCTTGTTTTAGAAGGGATTGATCATATTATATGGAATCAAAAGTCACACAGCCCTACCCTAGTAGAGCACCGACACCGACACCAGTTAGCCACACGCCGCCGGCGAAGATATAAACCTCCACTGGTGATTTGAGGGTAACAAACTCCTTTATGAGTAAGATAGTTTCTTTAATTATGTTAATCATGGTTACTCCTTTTTATTTTTTTCTCATCTTTAACATTTCGTTTTTCAATTATCTTCATAAGATCAGATCATAGTGAGATAATTTGACTGTTTTCTTTGTTGACATACTATAAATAGTCTCAATTTCTAAGAAACTTCTTATTTTTCAACTTCGATCATATGCAAAGCAAACTGATAAAGCCGTTGAAGTATTTTATTTTGAAGCGGTTTTATTGTTAATTCCCAATAATGCTGGTGTCGAAAATCATATATGTTTTTCATATATTTAATTATTTTTCGAACATCTGGTTTTTCTTTTTCGATTTCATCTCTAATAAAATTTAAATCATCGGTTTCGGTATCTATATCAACTTCTTCTGAAGAATTAACAAAATTTTGAACCAACTTAAAAATAGGAATTAATCTCGCCTGAATTTCTTCAGTGCTATTAATATATCTTATTTGTTTTTCAACTCCCGCGATGCCTTCCGTCCGCTCCAGGCCAGGAAAATTATCTTTAATATATTGATAAATCTCTTTTCCCCTTTTGGTTTTCCAATAATTTCTATCCATTAACCCATCTTCATTTCCTGCCCTGGTCGCATTAATAAAGTGTGTTAGTTCGTGATCAAAGATATACCGAAGAAGAGATTTATAATTTGATGATCTCATAATATTTATAATATCATCGTCATCCGAAATTTGTCTATATGTTTCTTCGTCCATAATACTATTAAAATATAGAGTCAGTTCTCTGGTACCACTATTCCAAGACCCCATTGCACCCGATTCTTTATCAAATTTAATCTCGATAGAGGGCAGCCAATGGCCTTCCCGATCAATATCTTGTGAGATTAATTCTCCTTTTGGATCCACTTCTCGAACTTTTTCAACAATCTCGTGTCGACGAGGTATAACTAGAAGAAGTGCATGATCTCTTAGTTCCTTCGGATCTATTTTTTTAAAACCCAGGCGCAGGAGCGTTTCATGATCAAGCCAATCAGAATCCTCATAATCCTCTTTTTCCCCTTCCGATTCATATTCAAAGTTTTGAGGATCAGAATAAGCATCCACAAAAAAATCCACTAAACGAGAATAAAGTTCATCAGTTTTTCTCTCGTTTAAATATTGGTGCCAATTTTCAAGTAGGAGTTTCATTCTTCTTCTCCGCTTTCATCTGATTCTCTTTGCCATAATAATTTTGGTTCACCAATAAGTGCTTCCGAATCCCAAATACATCCCGAAGCGACATCCCACGGATAATACCACGCGCTGTTGCTCATTCTAAATTCCCAAAGATATGGACAAATTTCTATCCCATCCCAGTCGATGCCTGCAAGAAGTGGCCAATCAATCATATGGTATATTCCATCAATTGGACCGGTGTGCTCTGCCCTTTCTTGATGCGGCGCCCTGGCCCAGAACTCATGTTCAAAGCTTTTGAACTGCTCCGCATTGGTGATGACTTTCATAAACGCATCGTATATCTCAAGCTCATAAACATAATTTACACGGTCAAGCCAATGCGGCATCTCTCGTGCCATCCATTTAAGCCATGAGTCGCCGCAGCCATACCAAACTCCATCTGGCTTAGGTCCCTTCTTCTGTTGAATATTGGATGGAAATCCCTTCCACGGTTCGCTAAGTGCAAGTATTCTCTGATTCGGCCCGATCTTTAGATCGAGCGGGGAAGAAGCGCCTTCGTCTTCATTTATATACTCTCGCCAATTTTCAAGTAGGAGCTTCATTTTGCGCCCCAAACATTTCATTATATTCTTCAATATCTAATTCTTTAACTTTTACATCTTTACCAGTTTTTACAGCATTTGCGAAACGATGGTTTCCATCCATAATATACTGATATTCACCATTGTTAACTACAACAATTAGCGGGTACTCAGGATTAGCATACTTTACTCTTTTTGGATCTAATGTATCAACAATTGGTTTGTTTTTCAACAAGTCTTTGAGTTTTTTTGTGGTGTACGTCTTGCATTCTTTACCGTCTCCCTCATCACAACTTTTCCCTGTAATTTTAAAAACATCATCAATATGAAGATTATCCCAAGTAGTATCTAATCCGTGGGCTTCTGCTATATACCTTCGCCAATTTTCAAGTAGGAGTTTCATCCTCGACTCCATACAATCTTCCCCTCAAGATCTTCAATTCTTAAGGGAATAATTTTTTCTTTGCCATTGTATTTGATGGCACTGGCTTTTGACAAGAACTGTTCTTCAAAATTTTTGAACATATCGGGCTTAAGTTCAGCTAGCCTAGTGGCAATCTTTGATAGGCTAGCCGCTTTATAAACATCTGTATCGCTGCCCTGTGCAAAATACCCTATTCTAATTGTTCCAGACTCATCGTCGGGTACTTTGAATTGATGTGGAAATTCTTTCAAATATTGTTCAGGTGTTTTTCTTGATGATATTCGGGGAGGAGCCATACCGAACTCTTTCATATTGTTATAGAAAAAATCTATATTATCTATCATAAACTGCGAAAACCCTGATGCATATACCTCATAATCGATATCAAAAGTTTCTGGGGTCACCGGTTCGTCACTAACGATGATATAAGCAGTGGTTGCATCATCGGGGCACGACTCGCCCTTTGAATAGACTTTATCCGCCAAAAGACTCTTTCCGTGGCTAATAGCATTCTCTTTTTTAGTAAAAAAGTAAAAACCCGCTCCTTGACCAAACCCTTTTGCCCTAGTGGCGTCAATACCCCCGGTGAAAGACTCTGGTGGGAAACAGGTCGCGTGATATAAAAGCATACCTTCGCCCTCTTGTTCTTCTTTTAAGAATTTCCGCCAATTTTCAAGTAGGAGTTTCATTTAAGTTTTGACATCCTATTTCCGTAGTCCGAGTCACTTCTTCTCTTATCTAAAGCCTCTCGTGCCATTACTCTTGTTCTCTCGTTCGGATAATTTTCCGCTATATCCTTTAAGATGCTTGAAGGAACAACCTCGTGATATTTCACAATTCTTCTAGCAACTCCAAGATATTTATAAAACTCTTCGCTGGCTAACCACCTTAAAATATATGTTGGGATATTGAAATGATCCATTGTTGCCATTTCTGCTAACGAGTTTGCCATGCCATAAGGATCTTCTAAAGAATTCAGAATTTCCCTCATCTCGTCTATCAGCGCCTCCATCCCTGGCGACCCATCAACGAGGCGCATTTGCACCATCTTGTTCAAAACAAATATTCTGAGCTTCTCATACTTATTCCACGCCTCGGTTTCAATAAGTTTATCGTGTAACATTTGAAAAGTTTCTTTATCAACTCGGTTGTCATTCGCATCCATAAACTGAGCCGAGCCATAGTGGAACTGAAACTTATTATTCTTCTTGTTTTCGAAATAAAATAGCGGATCATCAGGTTTATAATAATCTTCAAAATAATCCAAACCGGGGGCGGCAGTACACCAATCTGTTCCTTTTCCTAATTCGCATGCGCTGCCCTTGTTGTGAAGGGCCGCGACAAACCATCCATTCTTACCGGGGGCCCTCTCTAATTCTCCGGTTTCTTCATTGCGCTCCATTTTACCGCTAAAAATTTCCGTGCCCTGTTCTGCATCAAGATAATTCTTTCTCTCTTGTGCTTTTTGAATTTCTTCTTTTGCATTGTGAGTCATGACGACAAGATCGTCTAGGGATTTGATTTGCATCAAATCTTGATTGGGCATAAATTGCTGATGGTGGAAGAATGTTTCCAGACTGCTTCGGGGACCAACTATAGCACGACCATTAATAAGATGAGCAGCGAGGTCGCTATCTTCTCTGGCCATTTTAAGTAGCCACAGAACAGAAGTGCCTTTTTGATTGTCTGTTAAATCATCTGGAACAATATCAAGAAGATAATTTTTAAAGTTGCGATGTTGAGTCTCAAACTCTACTTCAAGGAAGTCAGGATTTTCTTGTTTTCTATTATAAATATAATTTTTGATTATTTTTAAAGTGCGCTTAGAATTAAGGGTTTCTTTTGCATCTGAAAAGGTAACTTCATTCAAATACTTCCGCCAATTTTCAAGTAGGAGTTTCATAGTTAATCCTCAAATTTAGGCTACTAGAGTTGAAATCAAAAATTTCTTTTGCTTCTTCAAAAGAAGCATCGGGCTTTTCGGAGGGTTTAAAACCCGAATCCATAAAAGCCTTCAAGGAAGCTAAACTGCTTACTTGCGCGGAGATTTCTTTACTCGGATATTTATCCAACACTATCTGGATTAATTTCTTTCCTAAACCTTCGCCTCTTTTATTTTCATCAACAAAAAAATCGTATATCGAATGAGCGCCACCGGCCCATTTACTGTTTTCTATGACAGTTATCCTTCCGCCGTCTATCTGAAAGATCCTCTTATCGTCTTCAGTTGAAATTTTTACCTCATCTATTATATACTTCCGCCAATTTTCAAGTAGGAGCTTCATTGTGTTCTGGTTTCTCCATTTAAAATTACTTTTGTTGGCGAGAAGACATTATCAGAGTCTCCGCGAGGATCAGACAACATATCAGCAAAAAGCATTTCATCTGTTATATGACGCGATCTAAGTCCTCCTCGGGGAAAAACATGCACGGGAATTTCTTCATCAGGCATATATTCATTTAAAACCAACATTCTACCTCGACCTTCATGTTGTTTGATTATCCAGCGATTTGATTCTTCATCCCATCGCGGCTGCAAAAATGGAGGGCCAATTTTTAGTTCTTCTTGAGACAGCATATAATCCTTCAAGGATTGAAAAGATTCTTCTCCTGAACTGCGTGATGGATTTAATCTTAAAAATTCACTTGGCGTCATATAGACAACAAAACCCACATAATTAATATTCTGATTCCACGGCACTTGGCCAATTCCGTTTTCGGGGTCAAGAAAAACCGGTATGACCTTATCCTCTACTTGAATTTCCCCCAAGTATAATTCCTCTTCAGGGTTAACACTTTCGTTTAAGAAATGTCGCCAATTTTCAAGTAGGAGTTTCACGACTATAATTAGTCATCATCTGGAAGAAAACCCCTGACTTCTTCTATGAGCCCAGACATATCTAATCCAGCGCAATCTATCTTCCGATCGGTGAAGTTGTAATGATTACAGAAACCTTCGAACGTTCCTTTAATACATCCCTCGTGAGTCGTCGTACAAGGCGTTCCATCATCATTTTGTGGATAGACCAAGGGAATTCCGTAGGACACACTCACGGCAGTCCACAGGGCCTTGAGAGCCTCAATTTGACGAGGGTAGAACCACAAAAATGGATTGAGCTTTCGTCCATGAACCAAACCCTCGGTTTGTATCGGTCTTTCGCCAAATCCATTTTTTACATATGTCTTCTGATATTTCTGGTAATAAGCATTGCTTATTTCGATTCCAATACTTTTCTTGTTCCCTGCTGCCCGTGAGCAGTGCCATCCACCGTGTTGTGTATCAAGAACCTGATAAATTGTTCCGTCATTATCTAGGCAGAAATGAACCGAGACACCCCTATCATTCAAAATATTTGTACAACTCTCTGCTGAAAGGCAGACATCCCAATGATTAACAAACATTGTTGGTTTTCTTTCTGCTTTTCCAGAATTATCATAATATCGGCCCGGCTTGATAGCCAAGCCTCCTGGTTCGTGCCACAAGACAACCTTGTCCCAACCAATTGGAATAAGCTTTCCATTGTGAACAATGTGCTTCTTTTCGATGCCGCAGGAATCAATGACCCTTAAGAGAAGTCGCCAAGTGTTCTGGCCCACGATTCCATCGACGGATAAACCATTATCTCCCTGGAATTCTTTTACTTTGGCCTCTGTCCCAGGACCAAAATTAGAATCCACAGTTGTTGGATATCCTTTTTCTGTTAGTGATCTTTGACATAAGGCAACATCAGAACCTCTGTCGCCCTTCTTTATTAATGAGTGGTTCATCTTCTACATAACCTCCTTTTAATGCCTCTCTCCAATCTCCGCTTGGAATTATTGGATGAGGATGGCCCGCAACTGTTAATGGAATCTCATCTAAAAAGTATGCCAAAGCCGCCACATCCCTATCTTTTAATTGAATAAGAATAAGCTGACGGTTATAGAGACCACGTTCTGGGTGCCTTGAATCATAGCTCTCTAAGCGATCCAAATCTCTTAGAGCACTTTGGGAAACTTCATATACTTCGCCCTTTATTGAAGTATCTCCACCAAAAACCATTGCCGGAAATGCGTTAAGATCATAAAGAGTATAGAGCGGCTTTGTCTCCCCTTCGCCTAAAAAAGTCGCATCTTTTCGTAAAAAGATGTTGTTGGGCTCGCCATCCATTAATGTTCCGTAAACAAAAACCTTCATTTAGCCCCATCCTTTATGCCAGTCCCAAATATTATATACATCTTCAAATTCTTGCATGCAATGGTCTCCGCATTTCGCAAGGGCTTTTTCTAGATGATATTGCTCTGGTTCTTTTATATCCTTTTCTTCTTCTTCTTCTTTGATGGCACATTCAAGTGGCTTCATTTTCTTTCCTTTTTTAAAATTTATATTTCTTAAAATATTGTTTGAGTTCTGATAATTTTTTATCTTTTTTTGTTGGTGTTTTTCGGACCAATATTCCGGCATCAACTAGGCTTTGTATCTCCTCTTCGGTGGGAGGCCAGCCGCTGATCGATGACAAAATCGGATCATTGACATCTGTGGCCGCAAGAACTCCTTCCTCTTCCTCCTCCCATAGCGAGTAGTCATCATCCTCCCACGGCTCTTCATCCTCCCACGGCTCTTCATCCTCTTTCCAGGCATTTTCAAACTCCTCTTTATCAGATTTTGAAAAACCACTATCAGTGCTGCCCTTAAGTGGATACCCTTTAAGCATTTTGCCCATAGGAGAATCGTCTTTCATTGGGAAAGGTGAATATAATTTTTCTGAGATTTCTAGTGCACTAGAACTATTAAGAATTATATCCATTATTTTTGTTAAATCCCGCTGTCGTCCAGTCTGATACGAAAATATCGGCATCAAATCAAGATCGCTGCCTACCCGCGCTGCCGGCAATCGTTTCTGAAATTCTTTTGGAGAAATTAATTTATTCTCCACATTGGCAGATGCATTAAAATGAGTCGAAACTGCGGCTGGGTTTAATTTTAAACTATCGAGAGAGACTTTACCCTTAGAGAGGCCATTATATACTGCAAAAGTATTATGCTTAAGCACATGTATTAATCCTCCGAACCCCCAATAAATAATTCTTTCCACAATATTAGAGGCATGCTCCCTGGTGTCATTCAATAAATCCACTGGTGTCCTCTCATTTGCCCATTGCCAATCGATAGAATCTATGAGGGCCGCCTCTAAATATGAAAAGATACTAAAACCCGAATTAGTATTCTCAAGAAAATCCATTCCTTTATTAAATTCTTTTAAAAAGGGAGCCTTAACTGCACTTGTATTATTTTCGTCGTCCATCGCCTCATTAAAAAACCCGATAAGATCTTTTATATAATCTCTTTTTTTAAATTCTGGATCAGCCGAAGCTTTAACAATAAAAGAATAATATAGAAGTGCCTTGGTCATATTTTTGAGATTTGGATCGCGGTTGCCTGGATATCTAAACTCAATATATTTTAGGTCGCCAACATTATCTATATTAAATCCCTGTTTTTTTGACCAAGTTTTGCCGGCTGTTTTTTCAACTTGATCACTTAATATTTTTGATATATCATCGAAATTTCTTTCTAAATACATTTTCATTAATTTTTCTTTTGATAAAAATTTCATTCCGCCGCTCCTCTCGGGAAGCCTCTTCAAAAATTTCTTGATATCTTTTATTGCTGGTCCTTTGAGATCTGTCGCCCAACCCGAAAATTCTCTTGATCCAAAGCCCATACCTGATGTTGCATGCGAGTGATTTAAAAATGCGAGAGCTTTAAAAAAGTTATAGTCCCCCTCAAGCTCTCCTTCTTTACCGAGATATCCAATGTTGGTATGAAGTCCCGTATTCTCGCTAAAAAAGAAATAATCTTGATTCTTATAATCCTTAAAAAATAATTCAAGAAATTCAATTGCATTTTTTAAACCAGTCATATATTTTGGCCGGTCCATAGTAAATTCAACACCACAAGTCAACGAGCCATCTTCTTTAATATCAAGATTGGCTTCATATTTATTCATAAAATTTGGAAATTCCATACGAAGCACAATTATGATATCTTCAATATCTTCATAATCACAGTCGTCGTATTCGTTTAGTTCCGTCTCTAATTCAATTTCAAAAGCCACAGTAAATTTTTCACCGTCTTTTAAAACGGCGGACTTATCTTTATTATTAAATTCTAAAATTAATTCTTTATTTTCGAATAACATCTTCATGTCTATAAATAGTTTATCCTTCGAGAAACTTCTGAATACTTCCAGAATTTACTTTTGAATACACAACATGAACTGCAACCTTAGATCCAAGCCTACTTTGCCACATTTGTTTAACCTTTTTGGTCCAATCTTTACCGGGATTCGGCACATCTCTTAATTGTTGGATGACTCATCTATTTCCCCTTGGGAACTCAAGTACATTCTCCGGTAATTCTTCCTTTTTTTCTTCCAAGTCCTCAGTCATTTGATTTTGAAAGGTTAAAAACTTATCATATGTCGCCAGTATGTCAAAAAACAGATTTTCGGCTATATCCTGATCAAAATCATCTGGAAGTTCTTCGGCCTCGATTCGTTTTGACCAAGTATCGAGAGAATTACCCAACGAGGCGACAATTATGTCGATCTCTTTCGGTTCAATTTTTAAAGGTTTCATTATTTCCTCATGTTAGAATAAAATGGTGGAGGTGGCGGGAATCGAACCCGCGTCCGCAGCAATGTCCAGTTCAAGTCGTTCACAGGTTTAGATTATTTTCTTAAACAATCAAATGGCTTGTTAAATTCCCGCTGCTTTACAAGTATTAACAACTCGGGTGTTTTGCTGTCGGCAGAACCACCTGCTTATTCGCTATTGGGTAACGAGGTCAGCGAAGACCCAGCAAGCTATGCCGCTAAAGCGACGGCTTGGAAATGATTATTGTTATTGGCAATTATCAAAATTTCAATAAGTTTAAGGTCATTCATTGAAGTCGACCACCTGCACTATTCGTTTATTTTACCACGTCGAAACCTGGACACCCCCGTTAAAATTAGTACGACGAGTCATGACCCATCAGCCGGCGCGGATCCTCGGGGTCGAGCCCAAACTGGTCAGCGATATCATCAATCTCGTCTCTCTCTCTTTCTTCCCCTTCCAGGGACTCGATAGCTTCCTTAACATCTTCTATGGTGACTTCTCCGAAAAGTTCGGAGATATCCTTGATGGTGGCCTTCATTTGATCAGAGCCGAGGCCATCTTTTAGATCTTCTTTAAAATCTTTAAATCCTTCAATCACGTGAAACTCTTCCATGGCCGGGTGGACATGGAATCCAATATCAAAAAGATATTGTGCAAGAACAGTAAGCACATTCTCATCGCCAACCCAGGTCTTCCGAGCATAGTTCGTGTCACTGCGATCGTCCCAGCGATCAGCAGGAATGCCATGGCCCTCCGCCAAAAGAGTGTATTCGCGACATACACGAACAACTTCTTCCTTAATAATTTTTCTTAAATGTGTTTTGGTAATTTTCATTCTACATCTCCTCCCAATCGTGCCGGATAATGGCCATTGGCCACCCGTTAGCCTTTTGCTGTTCGGGTGTAAATTCTTGGACAAACCAGTCAAAATCATGTGCTAAATCCTTGGCTTGCTTAACTTGATCTTTTGTTAACAATGCGATAAATTTTCTCTCTTCAGGTGCAACTGCACCAAGAGTAGCCTCACCTGCGCCAAGATCCCTCATTAGGGTGTTGCGCGCTGCCAGTGGATTGTGAGCTTCGTCTTCTACGACCTTGGCCAGTTCCTCTTTAATAAATTTTCTTAAATATTTTTTTGTAAGCTTCATTTTTATTCGTTCCAGTCTTTGGTTTGCTGTCTCGCTTGAAGATATTCCTGGGCGCCCTTAAGGGTCATATTGTTCAATTTTTCATCATATGCATGCAGCGGCCAAACTTGTGTTATATCTTCTTTTGCCGATCCTGATTTCTCTGAATCAGTCTCTTCTCTGAACATTTGGCGCAGTTCCTCAATCTCGTCACTAGCTTTGAGTTCTTCTAGCCTTCTATCAATCTCTCTTTTTATCTTCTCTCTTGCCCCCTCTTCATGTGCAATTGAGGTGTATCCTGGAGGTGGACCTTCGTAGTCTGGATCTTCATAATCTTCGGAGCCCAAGAAGGTGCCCGCAACAACATCTTTAATTTTCTCCAAAGCTTTAGCTTCGTCTTGTTTTCTCAGTTGATGATCATATTTCGCAGGACCTATTCCAAGAGATCCCAACCAATCAACCAGCGCTATACCAGGAAGTGCGATGAGTGCACCGAGACCGGCACCAAGTATGCTGCCAATTATTGAATCAATAATTTGTTGGGCCAAAATTATCTCATCGCCCTCTTTAAGCAACTCTTTTTGAATTTCTTCTTTGATAATTCTTCGTAGCTGGTTCTTTGTTATTATCATTCTTTGAGATCTCCTGCTATAAATAGTTTAACAATTTGCAAAGAGAGCAAGAGAAATCAATCCCGCCATCATTAATACCATTATACCAACTCCGGCAATGAATGTCAAGTAATCTTTTAAAGGAATTCTATTTTTCATCATATCATAAGTAATTATTAATCTTTTAGATAAAGTACTACCAAAAAAGTAAATAATCCAAATAAAATAAACAGTAAGCACGGTAATGGAATAGGAATATCCATATTTATACCACCCCCTTAATCCCTAGAAGGCCTTCCGTATCCAATATCTCGATATCTTTGGGCTCTTTCTTCGTGATCTAATTCTTCAGGCTCTTCTGTATCACTTGGAGGACACTGTATTTCTCCATCAACACCCATTATATCCCGAATAACAGAAACTATAGTTTTAATTTCTCTTTGGACGGTTTCATTTTGATCAGATCCAGCGCGAATGCATTTTATAACGGTTAAAATCTTCATCAAATGATCAACCATTCCAGCAGATAAGCCTCTTTTCTGAAAGGATAGGCCTATTCTTTCTATCTCTTTTGGGTCATCCCTGAGATCTACCCAGTGATCGGCCCTTTCTTTATTAAAAAAATCACCACAAAATTCTCCTGCTGTTGCGTTATCGCAGTTAAGATATGCCATATCCATAGCTACTTTTGTATCATATTCCGCCTCAAGGAGAACTTTTTGAAGTTCTTCTTTAATAAGTCTCTTTAAATGTGATTGTGTAATTTTCATTTTTTTATTATTGATGATCATCCTGATCATCGTGCTTCATTCAAGTTTCTTCCAATTCGGTGGCACGTGCAGTTCTTTCCTGTGCAGCCTCCACTTCATCAACAACATCATCCCAATCAAAATCTCCAGGTTCCATCTTGTTCGGACCACCGGTACCCTTCCATGGTAATCCCAATTTTGTAGCTAGAGCTTTTTCTTTTTCTTGTTGCAATATATCATCGGAAATAGGAGGAAGATCTTCAATTGAACCACCCGGGAATGGTGCACCATCAACCCCAGGCTCCTTTCTATCTCTTTTTTTAGAGTCAATTCCAGGATCTCCAGGATGAATCTCATCAATCCTTTCTTCTCTTTCGCTCATAAAATAACGAGCATCGAATCTTTTCTTATTTTTTATTGGTTTTCCCCATCGTGACATTTAACTATTCTCCTCTTGCGTTGGTGGCGCCTGTGCCGGCTGCACACCCCCCATATGTTGTTCTGGCGATTGAACCGCCTGCCTACTTCTACCTTTCAAATCTTGTGCGATTTCGCCAACAATTGCCCTTAAATTATCAAGAGATAGTCGTAGAGCACCCTGCATCGACCCATCGCTAAGTCTACTGATTGGATCGATCATCTCGTCGCACATAGAACCGAGATCTATTATCAGTTGATCATCTCCACCACCATTGATTTGGCTCATTTGATCTTGCATTGTCGCTAATTGAACGGCATCATTTTTAATCTCTTCCACTCTTTGAATTTCTTCAGCGATAATTTGTTTTAATCTTTTTCTGGATAATTTCATTTCTTCTTATAATCCCCTTCTTTGGCATTGATCGCAAAAGTAATTTGACTAACCTTTTCTTGTTCGGGCTTCGTTCTTGTCTTTTTCTTCATCAGTGCGGCTTTCTTCTTTTCCAACTGTGCGATGGTATAATCTGTCCATTCTCCGGTTGACTTTATATCTTGAAGGAAATCTTCTCCGGATTCATGAACTATATTCGATATTTCTTCTCTTATAATTTTTTTCAACTGTGATCTTGTAAGTTTAAACATTTTTCCCTCCGGGATATTACTTGATGGAATATTGCCCCCACTTGGAATATTACCCCCACTTATATAGGTTGTTCCCCTCCGAGCCTCTTCTTCCTCTTCTTCTTCTTCTTCGGGAGGTTCTCTATACTGAGGAACATACAGGGGTATTTGTTTTCTCCCTCCCTTTTCTTTCTCTCTTCGTTTACGAATCCATGGAGGGTCACTCTCTTTTAAAATTTTTGAGAGTTCTTCTTGAACGATCTGTAATAATTGTTCTCTTGTTAATTTCATAAAAATCAAATTTCTCCAACACTAATAAATAGTTTCAGGAGTTTTATAAACCAGTAATAATTTTATAGATACAAATTTATTCAATAATAAGGAGTTGTTCTAAAAATATCAAAATTCCCTTGGTGATCATATGCAACGAATTCGACTTCGTAGTAGTCTCCACACCACAAGTGTGTTTCCGCCATTTCGATCCATTGTGACTCCCAATACTTTTCCCTATTATGATATAGGGGAAAAGTATCGACTAGATACCCTTCATCGAAAATATCAACATGAACTTCTACGACACCTTCGAAATCATATCTTGGGTAGTGAACCCAAGCATCGAAGTACCACTTATAGTCGTCGTATGTATAATTATAATAACACGAGGCCTTAACTGCCTCGATCATTGGTGTCCGCTCGGGATTATTATGCTTATGACTATAATATCCCGTATCATAGCCATAACACCCAGAAAGGGCTGATAAACATAACATAATCATCACAAAGAATAGGGCCGGCCAGAATGCAATGATATAAGAGAGTTTAAATTTGTTTGCTTTCATTTTTTCCTCTATTATAAATATAACATATTTTCGTAGAGATGTCAAGCATTATTGTTATTTTATTCCTAGTTTTGGGCGCGCTCCCACATATTCCCGTCTAGCTTATTTTGAAGATTAAATAACACAAAATTATCGTAATAGAAATCTAAAATGCCCTCAAGGGCCCCCCAATCTCTCTCTATAAGAGATTGGGCAAAATCTCTCAGTATGCTTAACAAACTATATATCGACCAATAATCTTCGGACATTTTTTTTATTTTGGTTTCCCATTCCGAGTCTATACCGTCTATATCATCCCACATGGGCATAAAAAGATTATGAAAATTTTTATGAAGATATAATAGCCTATCAAATAATTTATTACTTTTTGTGTGAGGTCCACCCAACAACTCTAAAACATCTTGGGCCCATGTTTCCTTCTCATTATTTTTGGAAATAGGGAGGTTTCCTGGTTTAATTAACTTGTCAAGCTCATCCTTAATATTCTGCACTTCACGCAGAATATGAGTCATTTGATCTATTTTTTCTTTAATGGGGTTTTTATTTTTAAACTCGCGGTCTTGGAGTCCCTGGGATAATTTAAATTGAATCATTATTCGCTTTTCTTAGAATTCTAATAATGATTTTTTTCTTTGGAGGTTCTTTTATTATAAGGGGAAGACGTTCAGCGGGAATCCCGCAGGCCTCGTCGAGCCCCTCTTTAATAAGATTTCTAAGATGTTTTTTCATTGTAATTTTCCACCCCTTTTATTCAACAACACCTTTATCTGAAAAAAGTAAATCGTCGATGGCTTCTTGAACCATGGTCTTTAGCCAATTCTTCGTTAGGGTAATTCCAGTAGTTCCCTCACTTATTTCATCCTCGTCCTCGTCCTCAGAGATTTGTCCCATCGTTGCGTCGTGCGATGCAATATAGGAAGTTGGCTTGGCTGTAACATAAGTTTGAGCAGAACCAAGTTCTTCTTCGACAGGCGCCTGTTGGGCAATAGAAATTCTTATTTCTTGCATGATCATCTTTCTTAATGTGTCTTTTGATATTTTCATTTGTTTTTTTATTATCCTGATTTAGCCACTTGAGCAAGAAGAGCTTTAAGTGCGGCGCCGATATCTTGTTTTGAAATGTTTCCACTAACTTTTTGAAGAACCTGACTCCAAATAAATTGTATAAGATCTTGTCTATTTGTTAGCCCGGCGAGCAACTCATCAAGTCCAGCGACTTTTTCTAGCTTCTTAGACACACGCTTGACATTTGTGCGGGCCCTGGCTGGGGCTTGCTCTTGCTCTTGCTCATTGAGAAGATTAAGCTCCTCTTTTATAATTCTTTTTAATTGTTTTTTTGTTAAATTCACTTGCTTTCCCCGCTTATAAATAGTTAAAACTTCCCTAAAATGCACCTCTTATATATTGTAGATATGAATTCAAGCAATTCGTCGTTTGATTTTTTTATTTTTTTTCATTCTTTCTTTGGAACAGGTGCTCCAAAAACCATACTCTGCACTGTTTGCAATATCATTCCGACATGGAGATCCCAAAATTTTGAAGGCTCCACTCTAGCTGGAGATGCACATTCATTACAGGCTTCACCGCAGGCCCCGTAAAGTTCCTTCATTCTTGGAAGCTGAACAATACCCTTGAGAGATTGCTCTCTTATATTAGAAATTGGATTCCCCCACCTTTGACAGTCTGCAATATCTCCATTAGACTCTATTCCAATGGCAATCTTGGGCCAGTGACATTTGTAGGTTGGAGATTTTCCAGTTTTAGCCAACATTTTCATATAATACATAGAGTTTTGAATGGGATAACCCTGTCTTTTAAGCTGTATAAGCTGCTCCCAAATCAAAGACTGTTCGGTCCACTTTATTATTCTGTCACTGTTATTAACCTCAAAAACTTCTTTATTTTGGAGGATTGAGATTTGATCTGAATCTGAATTTGAAGTTTCTCGCATCGGATTAACATATAGCCTTGCACCTATTTCACTACATAATGCGGCCATTTCAACAATAGCATCAGCATTATCTTTCATTAATGTAAAACTAACGACTATTGGTTGATCTTTCCATTTTGAGCGAATATACTTAACCCCCTCTATAGTGGCTTCATAAAGTCCAGGAGTTTCCCTCAAAGTGTTATGATAAGGGCCCGGGTAATCAAGGGATATATAAAGTCTATCAAGCTTGGGGATTATATCATCAGCCTTCTTTCTTAAAAAGGCACCATTCGTAACAAGTCCGGTTATTAGTCGAGATTCTTTTGCGAGGGTTAAAATTTGAGAAATTCTCGGATGAATAAGCGGCTCACCTCCCCAGAGGTGAACATATTGCATAGAAAGTTTCTCCGCCTCTTTATATAGAGAGGAAATCTCGTCTAGAGACATTTCGTTAGGGCCCCCTTTTCCATGGCGAAATACACAATAGGGGCATTTAGCATTACATGCCTCAGTGACTGAGTGCATTAACATGAGCGGATTTTTAAACGAAATCCTGTTTTTAAGTATAGCTCCTGACATTCTTAAAAGTTGTGTAAATCTTGGGGTATTAAAAGTTATTTTTGATATTTCGGTATTTTCGGTTATCTTCTGTAAGCTCACCAATTCTTCTTGCTTTTCTTGTTCTTCTGCTTTTTTCAACCTTCCCCCTAAAATTCATCTCTTATATATTGTAAAACATCTTTCATTTGTTTATCTGATAATGTCCCTTCCCATGGTGGCATCACACCGTTCTTCCCTTTAAATCCGAATTTTATGGATTTAAGCAATTCGTCGTTTGATTTTTTCATTCTTTCTTTATCAGTGAAATCTGCACCCAACATTCCATTCATTCCTTTACCGTCTGCTTGGTGACATCCTGTGCAAAAGCCTTCGTATACAATTCGGCCGTTTACAGCGCTGCCAATTCTTTCCTCTTGTGATGCCAGGGATACTGTTGCCCCAAAAACGAATGCTAGCATACTGATTAGTATTACCCCAAACCCCCCAATTAATAGAATTATTCCTATTCCAATATTCTTCACAATTCTCCTCCTATATATTTAAATGCTTCTTCTATAAATAGTTTAAATCAGACATAAAAGAATAAGAATCAAATGATTTCGTCAATAACACCGAGAAGAAGTGCCTCCTCTGCATCCATAAACCAGTCAACTTTGTTCTTCAAAATTTCCTTGAGTTTCTTTTTTGGGATGTTTGTCAACCTGCATGTCATTTCTTCGATCTTCTTTTGGAGCCGCTTCGTTTCGGCAAGGGTCTCCTCCATATCCTGGACTTTGCCATGAAACCCAGTTGAAACCTGATGATAGAGCGGAGTTGCATGGGTGTACCCAAGTCTTTTATGTCCGTTTATTAAAATCATGAACCCGCAGGACATTGCCGCACCTGTGACAATTGTCCATATAGGAGTTTCGCTCTTTTCAATGACACCGATCAAACCGAAGCACTGATAAACTGCACCCCCATAGGAATCAATATACAGTTTGATCGGCTTGGGAACATATACCAAATCATGGATCGCATATATTTTTTTCAAATAATCATCGCTGTCGTTTATTTCAATGATTGATTTCGTTAAATCATGCATTGATTCTTGAGTAACTTGCTTTGGGAGATATAAATTTCTTCCCTTCGGAACCGGTAATGATGAAGCTGCCACTTGATTGATCCTTCTGTTTTTTCGACGGAAATTTTTTCCGTGCTCAAGGCTTTAAACTTTTGAGGTTTTGAGTTTTTAAATTTTAAAAGCCTCATTTCATGCTCTATTCTATTCTATTCTATTCTTCCATTATACCATAGAACTCGAATTCTGTCAAGTTTTTGTTTTTGGTTTTGTTGATTACGAACAGATTGTGAAGTTTCCACTCACGACCAGAGCGGTTTTTGAATCCTTGCTCGTTTAGTTTCTCGGCAATTGCTCGCCACGGGTGCTTTTTCTTTTTTCCTAGTGGTGTGCTTCGTAGTTCCTCAACATAAGTCCAGATGGCTTGCTCCTCTGGGTTCACAACAAGTTCATCCTTTTCCCCACGACTGAAGCCGTAAGGAGGGTGGCCGCAGACAAGGCCCTTACTTCTTCTTTCTTTATGTGCCTGCCTTATCAAATATCTACTAGATACTGCCCTCTTATCATGCACCAATGCATGGCACACATAGCAAAGGGGTATTGTCTTCGTTCCACCACGGCTTTTTGGGACAACATGGTGATCATGTATCTCAATATTATCTTCGGTCTTGTCGCACTCAAAGCATCTCTTCATACTTTATTATACCATAGAACTCGAATTCTGTCAAGTTTTATCAAGTTTTATTCTGGAGGATTTTATTGAGGTTCGCATCAAATTCATCGCTAGCTGTTGCATTGATTTTCAAAGGTCACTCTCCCTGCTCTCCCCCGAGCTTATCGATAATGCTCTGTATAAGCTCTTGAAGCTGATTTCTTAAAGGATCGCTTGGTATCATCCTGGTGAAAAGAGCCATCTGTTGTGCTAGGTCAAATATGACATCTAGACTATCCAAATCATCCTCCCCTCCATGATGGCGGGAATAGATGGGTTCGCCAACATCATCCTCGCTAATGGGTGATGGCTCCTCTTCCTTGGAAGGATTATTTTTTTTATTATTTTTTTTACCAAACCTTGGAGATTTGGCGCGGTCCTCTTGGTCTTTTTCTGCATCACGCCGCAATTGTGCGATCTTATTTCTTCCAAGTCGATGAACTTCTTTTTCTCTTTTTTTGACATTTACGGGATCCCAAGCACCTCTGCCAGAAGCGTCTATTTCAAAAACCTTTTGAACTTCTTCTTTGATAATTTTTCTTAGCTGGTTTTTCGTGATTTTCATGATTTGGATCCTCTTTTCTTTTCATGCATTAATAGTTCATCTGCGCTTGACGCATTTAGGATTTCTTGGTATTCATCCGGGTTCGATGCGACCCAGGCAATCTTGGCGTTTAAATACTCTTCTTTGGTTTCAAAGCCTTCTTCTTTTGGGGCACTATATTGCTCTTTTAATTCTTCTTTTGTCACTAATCCACTCATACTTCTTGATCCTCTTGCTTATAAATAGTTCTTAGGGATCGCATATCTGTGTTTTTTTATTCTGGGAAATTTTTGAATCGCTCTCTCGCGGGTGTATCAGCGCGGGGCGGCCCATATCCCAGTTAGGAAGGTACTTTCCGGCCGGTGGGGGGAGGGGGGGACCCCCCCCATATGCCCCTTTAAACCTGACAAATCAGTTGGGATCGTCGATATGTCAGGTTGTAACTTATTAATTTGTGTCAAGCGATTTGTGTCAAATGCATGTCAATTCGCCATAAGGGAGTTACAAAGTAATTAGTAGCCTGTCAAGCACTAAGTTGTCAAGAGAATGTCAATTGAATGTCAATTCGTCATAGCCAAGTTTATAACTGACCTTTCGTCTGTCAAGCAAATTAATGTCAATCTTATGTCAATTCGTCATAATAATACTTGACAAACGAAAGGTCAGTTATAAACTTCTCTTAGGGCGATCCCCCTTTCAATATGGGCTGGTAACTTATATATAAGTTTAAACCCCGGCTTTCCCCTGTCAAGCACAAAGTTGTCAAGTTTATATCAATTCTCTATAAGCCAGCTTGATGCTGGCTTTTCCCTTGTCAAGCACTTTATTGTCAACATTGTATCAATTCGTTATAATAATGCTTGACAAAAAAAAAGCCAGCATAAAGCTGACTTATCAAGGGCATAGGTTTATTTTAAGTGTGTCCGCGATATGTGTGGTTCACCCTTCGCTATAGAGGGGGATCACATTCATATGGGCATCACGGGGCATTGTGGGGGTTGCAAGGGGATAATATTGTTGATAATATAGGGGTTGATTTACTAGTTAGAAGGGGCTAAATACAAAGCATGATTCCCCGCTTTCTCCCTTGCCTATAAGGGAACAGCCATATGCAGGCTTTAAACTACCATTCCTATGGGTCAGATGTCCCCCCACGATAACCCACTTTGAACCATTTCTTTCCCCCTATGGACGATAATCAAGTTTCCAAGTCAATATTGGGACATCCATCTGATCAAAGCTGAAAGAGCAGTTTCTTCCTATGTTATTACTCAGGGGAGGATAACTCTCTTTGGCCTGGATGATATGCAAGGTTAAACCTTTGGAATGAGGATTATTATTATTGTTGGCCTCGGACCTTTCTTTTGAGACAACGATGAATTTACCAAGTAGCTCGCCGACTTTCAGCGAATGGTTCGACCAATTGGAGGTCAAAACTAGTATATCACCGGGCGCGGCATCCTCAAGGTTGAAACTCATCTATCCCTCCTCTGGACGATAATCAAGTTTCCACCTGTATACTTCATGGTTGAAATACTCTAAGGCGATATTGAAGTTTGAACCTTGCTTATGGCCATGTTTGGAACCTTCGTGGTTCCTATACATGATATGTAAGGTTAGAACTGTATTATCATCATTTTTATTATTGTTGGCCTCGGACCTTTCTTTTGCTAGAACGAGGAATTTGCCAATTACAACGCCGGGTTCGACGGCAGCCTCGGAAGAGGTGGTGCAAACTAGCATATCACCGACTTTGATATCTTTGACTTTCAAACTCATTTATCCCTCCTCTGGCCGATAATCAAGGGAGAACCGATACTCATCCAAGGCCGATATTAAAGTCATCTCCTTATGGGTGATAGTAAAGGTTTCCCCTGCATTTTCGGCATCAATGGCATTATAGAAATTATCAAACCATAGGCACATGCAAGCATAGACGATATCACTGGTATAAACCTTCTTTTGGAGGACAATGAACTTTCCCACCTCTTTGATATTTTTATGGGTACAAAGCACAATATCACCGACCTCTGGATATAGAAGGTTTGAACTCATTTAATACTCACAAGAGTCTGGGTGCGTCCAGTTATTATATTGCCACTCGCTGATCTCGCCGTCCTTACATAGAGCATCGGTCCAGTTGTTGAAAGCCTCGGATCGAGCGGGAATATCAGGTACTCCATCCTGCTCAAATTCCTCGATAATAAGAGGCAATAGCTCTGTTTCAAACCGGATAATGGCTTCATCCCTCGTTATGACGGTTGAAAGCGATGAATCGCCCGGCTGGTTTCTGTTATTTAATTTATTCATTTGGAGCCTCGGATTATCGGGTTTGCAAGCCAGTTATTTCCTGAATCTCTTCGGGAGTGGCGTCGATGGTTGTGAAGTTAGAAGGCATCATATCGCGCGCGTATGCGTTGCGGTGCTTTGAAGTGGTATTCGAATACCGCTTTGTGTTAATCAGGTTTAAACCTTCCTTATGGAGGATAACGCATTGTGGTACGCCATATGATAAAAGGGCCGTGAAACTGGGTTTTCCCTGATCGTCTCGGGCCTCGACTATAGTTTGATTTGCTTTGTAATTGATGATATTCATGGTTTAAACATCCTTTTCGATAGGGTTCGTAAAAATAGCTTTTAGCAGGAATTTGCGGTCTTGAATGTTCAGCGATATGGCAGTTTTAACCTTCTCTTTCGCTGGACCCTCACTCGCCTTGAACTCGCCGAGCAATTCCTGGCCTTCTAAGCGCATTTTTTCGATGGTCTTGAGAGTCTCGGTGATAGCCGTGTTAAGGAGCAGGTTAATAGCGAAGGATGAAGCGGCGCTATTCGCCGCCTCAAGGGGTGTGGATTTGTCGGTTTTTAAAGACATAATGCTCTCTGACTGAAAGTGATAGCTTTGGTGAAAAGCAAGGTTAAAGGGGCTTTTGCGGGATGGGTGCGCGACTTCCAAACATAACGCGCCAAACTGAATGTCATCGGCGGTGAATCCTCCAATATTTTTGGTTTGACTTAGAAAGCAAGTTATAAACTCCATAATCGCGCAGACGAGCAGGAAGCGCGCGGGAAGGGTAAAAAGTGGTGAAGTGCTCGATTTCATATACATATTATACCGCGTAAGCGGCTTATTGTACATCTTTATTATGTCAAGGGCTTGTAAAGTCGTCATTTCCACCTTCCCAAGAGGACAATCACGGCGGTCACCATCGATGAAAAATAGAGAAATAGGACAAAGTATCCCATTGTCGCGGTGCAAACGCCCACTTTTACTCTCCTTCCCACGATAAGCCCGATTCAAGCAGGACTTCCCACGATCGCCAGTCATTATTCCATTTCTTCACATTATCCTCTTCCCAAGACGTCAAAACCCAGGTATCACCGGGTTTAAAGTCCCTTCCTTCTGGATGGAGCGGAAGCCGATCGGGATGCGCAAAAACTACCCTTGTTTGGTATTCTACATAATAGATATCGTTCATATCGCACCATCTATCTCGCTTATCAATGATAAGCACGCGGAGAACCTCTTCTCTTTTTATATTGCCACTCTCGGGCAAAGTCCAGCTTTCAGCTACAATATCGCCAGGACTAAAAATATATTCATATATGTGAGGATTCACTTTTGGCCTCTGGGGTATCGAAAAATATATCTTTCATTGTCATTTATTAAATTTCGGATAGGATTCTAAGTTGATTCGCTCTCGATCTGTTTTCTAAATATAATTTCTCGATGCGAAAGTAATCTTTTGGCTTTTTCGTATTATTATAAACCATGCGAGTCACCCAATGTGCGGGTTCTTCCTCCAATATGAGGAGGTGCCATATGCGGTTGTCCTCGGTAAGGACCGGACTTATGACTTCAATTAACATTCCTGGCTTTAAATCTAGCATATCGTTGTCCCTAGTGGATTAAAAAAATTTGGCGAATAAAAATCGGCGTTCAAGCCCGGTTTTCCTGGGTGGCGCCGAGAGCCGAGCTTAAAACTACATAATAGGGTGCAGTGAAAGGAATAAAAATTGTTGTTATTGTACTCTGCTTTGTGTAGCTTCTACCTGAATAAATCACCATCACGCGAAAACCGACTCCCTTCCTCTTATATTTGGTGGTAAGCTCTGTGAGTTCCACTTGCTCCAATAGCAGATAAAGTGCTTCGGTCCTGATATATTGTATTAGGTCGCCCCTTTTGAATTTGTGCTCCATCCTGTAGTAGATAGAGCCGAGAATCCCCTTTCAACCTGCATAAACCTGGGCTTCATTGTTTTAGTTCCCATTGGAATTCTTTGAAACCCCGGTGTGTAACTACTTTATTCGTTTGTGTGGGCCATGACCGGTCGAGAGTTATGTATAAAACTACGTTATCGACAGTTCCAGGGCCGTCCATGCTCGGCGTTTGCCAGTGCTGGACGATAATCCCCTCGCAATCTACCTCTTCGCCCTGCTCGGATTCCAGCCTATTAAGTACCAAATCGCCTACTTTGAATCGCACAAAAGCCTCCAACGGGCGCCTGTCTCTAAGGCCCGTTCTAAGTCGATTATCTGGAAATTGTAAAGGGTTCCGGGCGCGAAGCCATCAGTCCTATCAAGCAAAATAACGGTTCTAATTAACCTATTGGTAATCTCAAAGATTGCCAGCCTGGACCATTCTGTAAAATGATCAAGAGGAGCGGGCTGTAAACCCGCGCGAAGGGATATTATATCACCTACCTTCAATTCCTCGGTTTTAAACTCTTTAATCATCGATTGCGATCACTCTTTCGTTGGTTTTGAAATAAGGGTGCTCGGCGCATCGCTTGGTTGTCATCCACATACGCTGAGACTTGCTCGGAACCGGCTTAGGAGCCTCCATATCAGTCAGGACAATGTGACCATCGAACTGTCGTTCGTTGACCCATTTGGTGCAGCAATTAAAGCAGGTTCCGCCGTATCTATAACGGGCCTTCTCATGACGCTCACCTTTTTTCCAGACGTGAACATGATCCTCGGCAACCTCGGTATCAAAGGGGATTACCGTGAATTCAGCAAGCTGAGAAAGCTTTTCAAGCTCGGCGTAAAATGCGACAAGCATTTGATCGGACACACTGCCCGATTGATCAATTGAAACCGCTATTTTCGCTTGGCGCTTTGCTTTGCGGCCCGGATGGATATAGGCATAGCGGCGATTTAATTTCTTAATTGTCGAGGTTCTATCCGCTCTTTGAGAAGCCTTGACGAATGAACGAAGGATAGAACGCCAATTGACTTTAGGTGTGATCGCTTCTTTAATTTGTCGGCGCATGCCAGCCGATACAGATCCGAACCCCTTAGATTGCGACTCAACGAAAGACTCTTTAATATTTTCCTTTAGGCGCTCTTCCGCAATCTTACGTTTTTCATCTGTACCGTCAGAGTCGCCCCAATTGGAATGGTCACCGTGACCCTCGGAAGGTGAGGAGGGACCGTCACTATCGCCAGATCCCTCACTTCCCTCCTCACCTTCGTCGGATTCATCACTTTCTTTCTGCCCTTTTCCCTTCCCAGCGCCGGAGCCTTCGCCTTCGCCGCCTTCGTCGCCTTCGTCGCCTTCGTCGTCGCCCTCGGGCAGCATTTCAAGATACTCCTCGGCCGATAATCCCGGTGGAAACTCTGCAAATGGGCCTACGGTCGGAAACAGTGCTTCTTCGGGCAATATTGTACTAACCATTTTCCAGCCTGTAGATGTCTCGGCGTGATCAAAGATTGAAAGATCGCTATTAATCGCTAAATCGGTTGCAATATTCCACTTTTTAGACATTTTACCATCTGGCAAGCGAGTAGTGACATGCAAAAGCACAATGTGATAAAATTCATGGAGCAAAATACCCTTAACGAATTTCCTATCGCGTGCAAGGATCGATCCCATGAAGATCGGGTTATAAACCAGTTCAAACCGGCATCGTTCCTCATTTAAGCACACGCCAGCGGTAGGGATCCGGGTTGAAGGTACCTTATCCATACGACGGGATAAAGCGGCAAAAAAGGGTTCATCTCTCAAAAGATCAACAATGTGTTCATCGAGATTAAAAGGTAGAACCTCAGTAGCGGGTTTTGTGGCGATAGTTGTCATGTAGGAAGCTCCGATTTATATATATATTATACACGATCTTAGTGCACTTGTCTATAAAACAATTGTCAAAAGAATGTCAAGAGGCCGAAGGGGGCGAAAAAGCCCCCTTCAACCTGTGTTTTACTTCCCACCGAGAAGCTTAATAAATGCTCCAACCTTGCCCTGTCTAGCTAATTCTCTGTGGAATGTGGAGCCGTTGTCCGCTGAGATCTGGTTATTGTCCTCAGTTAAAGTTGTGAATAACTTCATTCGAGCCTCAGCCGGGAGTGCATCAAAGTAGGCGACTAAATTGATCATTCGGGGATCCTCAATTTTAGCAGCGAATACGGCGCGTGCTGCCATTTTCTCAATTAAAGCGACATGATCAACTAGGCCAAAATCTTTGGTTTTCTCGATCTTGCCATCATCTAAGATATCCTCAACGGTTACTTGACGCTCGAAATTCTCAACGAAGTCGCGGAAGCAAACCGCAGCTTCAAAGCCGACAAATCCATGACTCAGGTTGAAAAGCAAGCCTAAATCGGCGTTTTCGTCGTCGAGCATATCGACCTTAGCGAGTGTGTTACTCAAGCGGTGCCACGATCGGCGTGATGGGTATACGGTACCCGGCTCAAATTCGCCTTTGTGCTCCAGATGATCGTGATTCTGATTAATAAAGTCCCATACGATAGGATGAACCTCGGTTTTGCCCCAGTTAAGCCAATCTTCAATAGAAGGTTCGACATCGAAAGTAACCCAGCGATCAAGTTCTGCGGGATCCATATCGGCGACCTGATACTGGGCTGCGTGAACGCCGCCGTTGACTGCACCGAAAACAACGGTTCCAGGGTGCAATTTCCAGCCGTTGATTTGACGGCTATCGCCAAGCTGGAAAAATCCCTGACGTACCTCGGTGGTGCCTCGATCGATCTCATCGAGGAAAAGCACAACCGGCTCCGTGCATGCCCTTATAAGCCAAGCAAATGGGCGCAGGTTGGCCGCAAGCTCGCCATTGATCTTAACCATCTCTGGACTCGGCAAACCCAGCAGATCGCCCTCAGTCATCTGTGATGCGCGCTGCTCTTCTACCGGAAGAGGAGTTTCGCCCTTCTTAATCGGGCGCGTAGTTTTGGCCTTCTTATCCCACGTCAGGCCAGCGGCGGTCTGGTATGCAATCCACGATTTGCCGATACCGTGGCGACCACGGATAAGAACGGAATAAAGGTTGTTTTCGTCACCCGATAAAAGGGCCGGGATCATTGAAGAGAGGTTTGAGAATGTGATGGCGACGGACATTTTAGGCTCCAGTGATAAGTAGGGAAGAGGTTCAAGTTATGTATACATTATACACGATATTTTGGCTTAGGTCAATAAGAAAGTTGTCAAGAGAATGTCAAGGGTGAAAAGAGGCTTACAAAGCCCCTGAATAGGATTTTGTTTTCTTATAAATCCCTTTCCAATACTTTAGATCTCCCCCGAGAAGCCACTTGTGGGGCGGCTGTGGGGTTGGTACCGGGCATTCTACATCACAAAAATATTGCATCCTTCGATCGAATCGCCAGTGGGTTCCTTCAATCCATTCTGTCGCATTTGCTTCTCCCATAAGTAACTTCACAATTTCGGCGTCCCAGGGCCAGCCCGGTTCACTATTCCAACGTGCCGAGATCTCGCATAAAGGCTTGGAAACCCACGGGGCATTGCCATCAAAATAAGAGTATTCTCGATTAAAGTGATTGATATTATCCCAGTTTATAAGTGTAATAACGTGCGGGATGCGATAGCGCGCAGATTCATAATCATCCTTATTGGTGCGACCCATAAACCTATCCGTTGACAAAACAGTCCCAACACCAATTCCCAGCGCCTTCATTCGCGCGAGCATCGACTTGCGGAAAGAGGCGGTTTTAGCCTGACTTTCGCGAATGTGGCTGAGTAGTTCAGGACAGGTCGCGCGATTGTGGCCTTTCCCGTCGCAATATGAGCACTTGCGATCCTTGGCCTTCGCGTGTCTTCTGGCTTTCTTCGCGTCAAAGCGGCGGACATCATAATGGTCATCACCGTATTTAGTACGAAAATCCTCTATTTTCGCGGCGTATTTTGGACAGGATGACTTGTTATGTCCTCTCTCATAGCAAAATGAGCAACGGACGGTTCTTTTATGGGCAGAATTTGGACGGCGAATAGACATACTGGGAACTCCTAATTTGTACCTATATTATACAGGATATTTCGGTTCAAGTCAATAACTAAATTGTAAAGAAAATGTCAAGAGATTTTATAAAGTTTCAAACTGGTAAATAGATGATGACCAAGTGGGGCCGGTGTCGTTTTTCTCGGATAGCCGACTTCCTATCTGCATAAATCTGTTGTTGACACTCTCATGGTAGCCCCCTCGATAATGGAGATAGAAAGCCCTTTATGTACCGCATCCACGATAAGCAACCTTCAACCCTTAGAATCGAGAGCCAGCCCTATACAGCAACGGGCTGGGTTTTTTGTTAATTGGCCCCACTTGGCCATATTCAAGTTTAAATCTGTGTTTTCACACTACCCTCCAATAAACAAAGGCAGTTTTATTATTCGACCATGCTGAAAAATAATCCGTCGTCATTCGGAAGGTTTCCCCTATGTTTTCCTGCCCCCAGGTTTCGTAATCGCTGAGCAAAATGTAACCCTCCAAAATCTCCTCGTCGGCCTTCGTTAAAGCTACCCTTAAAACTTCCTTTTCGCCGTGGACTTGAGAGATAACATCCCCGGCCTTCAATTGTACAGGTTCAAGCATCTTTATCCTCGGTGTCTTTTGAGCCAACGTTCTTCGATCTGGATCGTGTTCGCTTCACCGAAAGGAAGGATAGTGTAGGTTTTTCCTCCCTTAGCTGATGTCTTGACTACTCCGTTATTATCGACAACCATAGCGATCCGATCTCTCAGACGGTGATTTCTACTGGTTTTGCGAACCTTTACCAGCGAGCCGACTTCAAAGGCAGGCTCGGAAGCACGGGTTGTAAGCACCTTTTGAACGTACTTGTTTTCGACCATCTTGCGATAAAGCTTAGCAGACGGAACATAAGTTTCGTCCGAAACAATCTTCGCGGCGATGTCACCGAAATAAGGCGGATTTTGAAGGTAATACTCAGCAGCAATGCGAAGGTTCTTAGCCTTTTCGTTATTCCAGGCATTGGTCCACTCTTTTCGAGCGTTAATGACGGCAGGGTCATAGCGGGCTTCCATCCTCTCGAATGCAGACCACTGAGCAAAAGTGAGAGATTTCCACTTTTTGTGGCTATTCCTCAACGACTCCGCGAAAGAGCGGTTAGAAGCTGACAAGTCCTGATTTTCGAGGAGTTTTTCAATTCGTTCAAGTTGTGCGGGCATGTGAGAGGATCTCCGTTGAATGTATATACATTATACAGGGTTTTTCAGTTGGAGTCAATAAAAAAGTTGTCAAGAGAATGTCAACAACTTTATAAATAGTTTATAATCTATCTTTCGTTCGGGTGAATTTGATACCAGCCTGGACCGCAGGATTGTGTGCGTACAAGCAGGATATTTTCTGTACCATATGATTTTAGTATTTCAGTGTGAGTCTTGTCGTATCCGCCAGGACGGGATCTCAGGAGAGCATCGGCGCGGACTGAAAACCAAGTTCCAACCGGACCAAAATAGAGATCCTGCCCATTATCGAATTCAAAAGCCTGATCTCGGTTGATGTAAATTGCTTCAAACATTTATTATCTTTCTCCATTTTGAAAGGTCGTTGATTGTTAAGGTTTTAACTGTATTAACGGGGTATTCTTTCTGAAAATACTCATTGTAATTTAGATTCAGCGTGATAAGCAGCGTTATGCACCACTGACGAAAGCCGCCGTCTCCGATACTATTGATATCCAAGATTATACCTCGGAAATCGCCACTCGCCATGAGTTGTGGAGGCAGTGGCTCATCGGGATGGTATCCATTTGGGGCGTTCCCAATCAAATCCCCAGGTTTAAACTGATTTTTCATCTTTAACCTTTAGCCCAAAGGCGCTAAGCTCCAGGGCTTGTCCAACCAATGATGAATTGTGAGGAGCGAAAGTACAGTAGATAATTACCTTATTGTAATACGAATTGTGAGGTGTAGTCTTGTGTTCCAAAACAATTCCCTGGATGCCATTCATAGATTGCACAACGATTTGTCCTGTTTCAAACTTCATTTTCAATTTTCCAGAAAGATGGCCAGTTGCGCTGCTTCGCGCTGGACTGATTTGCCAGCCACTCTTTTTTGATAAAGCGCGTTTCTCCTGGCTTTTCCCTGATATCGGCACAGTCGTTATATATACACAAACATTTCCAGTGCATATTTTGATAACCGCCTTCATCAATTATTAAATAAGACGAAAACAATCTGTCAGTTTTCCATACACAATACTCGTTAATGATTTGCCCAGGTTTAAACTGATTTTTCATTTACTTTCCAATAACTCTCGGGCGGATCCGTGAAAACAGTAAAGGGGAATTTCACAATATGTCCGCCAGTGTAGCCGTGATCTTCCGATTCTCCCAGGCACAGCGCCTCGACTACCCTTCCCACATAATCCACTTGAAGGATAAGGTAGGTGGAAACCCACTTATGACTATCGGAATAAAATTCCTCAACAGCTTGGCCAACTTCAAATTCCATCAACAGCGACTCCTGCGGCGTTTAGAACAAAATTATTCATAGAGAAGGTTTGCCCTACATCATGATCTCGCGGTGAGTGCATGCAATAAACCAAGGAGAAACCCCGGTTCTCGCCTGGGCCTAGAATGATATACCGATACACGCGGCGGCCGAGCAGCGAGCGTTTTTCCATGTCAATGATTTGTCCTGTTTTAAATTTAAACGACATTTATAATCTCTATTTCATCCAGTGGCAACCAACCGGCCCACTCGTTTGGATTTGGGACCGGCTCTAACATAACACACAGGCGATTTTCAAGCTCTCCCGCACCCCTAAAGGCCCGTGGTGATTGTCTCACCACGAATTCCGGCCCGTGTTCCCTTATTCTATTGCGAGTGCGTGACGATGCCTTTCTGTCCTTTCTACGAAAGGTCAGAGTAACAGTATCTCCATTTTTAAAAGGGGATTTCTTCATCAATTTGCTCCTGCATCCATTGTGGGCATTCTTCCTCCATATCGAGAGGCATTGGATCATATGACCCGCCAAAATCATAGTTTTCTTCGTAGTATTCCTCAGAAGAAATAGTGTAAAGGTCTTTAAGGGATGGTTCGTCACGATAAGGCATTTGAAAATGCTCCTTTGGTTGAAATGTATCTATATTATACACGATATTTTAGGTCAGGTCAAGAGAAAAGTTGTCAAGAGAATGTCAAGACCACATCTTCGTGCCCTAAAATCTCCTTCGCATACTTTTTTGCATCCCAGCTAGTCTCGAAAATGATGGGATATCCAAAGTTATCGCGAACTGACATGCCGTCGCAGTACAAAACCCAAGACGAATCAGACTGCTCCAAAGTATAAATTTCTGCCTCGTCCCTCCATTGGAAAGAGGGATCTGGGAGAGGGTAGCCCTGAAGTTCTTCGAGCATCGACATTATAAGAAATCCTTAATTGTTTTGGTAGATTCATAATCTTTTTGAAATTGTTTTCTATCTTCCTCACTATCGAATCGTCGGATATTCACAGAGCCACAGGAACCAGTGACACCGAAATGTCTAGGCTCTGACTGGTCACCACCCAATTCCTCAACGCAGTCTGGACACTCATTTATATAACCTCCGACCAGTTTTTTCTGACGTGAGTATAAGTTAAATTCAATTCCACAATGTTTACAAGTTTTGATCATGTTTTCCTTCATGTTTGATTGGTTTGTAATGTCTTTTCATAATACTTTTTCCAGCAATTCCAGTTGTGAAGGGAACAATAAAATCACTGGCCAGATTGTTCCCCTTGGTTCGTACATAACTCGGATGGTAATATCCCTCTCGGTCATATCCAAAATATGACCGATCCAACCGGCAACTTTATGCTTTACTAAATCTCCTACTTTAAACTTCATTTCGTTGTTTTCCCTTGGGGGCTTCATTGAGTGATGCCGTCTCTTCACTTAATATTTCAATGTATTCACCGCCATGTCGATCGAGCCATAGTTGGGGTTCGAAAATAAATGTCTGTCTTGAAAGGGTGTTTGACCATGCTTTGGGCGCAGAAACGGTCCAAAGTTTAATTCCATTATCAGGCATATTTTCCAACACTATGAACACACCCCACTCACCCGATCCTTCGGCACCGACAATTTTTAACATTTGTCCAGGCTTAAACTGCACTATAATACCTTTAGATCCACGGTTCTTTTTAGATAAGTTTCACCAACTGCATAATCTGAATCGCCCGAAGCATAACACGTGCAGCGAATATAGAGGTCGCCGGGCGAATGCACGGCGTTATTCGGGTCGTCGATAACGAAGAAACGAGGGCTGCACTCTTCTTCTTCCGGGGTGCAGCATGAACACCACTCATCAATGATTACATTATCGCCGCTCTGAATTATCCAGTTTCTAAACAATTTGGTTTCTCCGTTTTCTATACCCATATTATACAGGATAAAGAGCCTCATGTCAACAACTAAGTTGTCAAGAGAATGTCAAGAGACTATTTTCCAATAAAAATTGTTCGTTGTCTCTTCTTCGGACTCGATAGTTGAAACGAGTATTTGCTGAAGTTCACCCACACGATGTGGGCCTTCCGGCCAGTTAGTAAACAAAACATAAGTTTCCAGCCATTCTTCATCCACCGATAAAATTAAATGGCGGTCCATTTCTTCTTCTTCCTTATCGAGAAATTTACAGCAGTGCTGAATGATCTGTCCTGGCTTCATCATATTCGAATACCTCAAGAGGATTATTTTGGAAAGTTAGTGAATTTAATAAAGTTAGCTTTGGCGTCCTCGATCTCTTTATGATAAAGCCTCGTGGCAAGACGATTTGCCCGTCGCAATTCTTCATTTAGAAGCTGCACTATCAATCGTTGTGTTTCAATCTTGAGGTTCATAGGCGACTCCGTATGCCGTAAAATAATCGGCGGACCATTCATCAGTTATATATCCCTTAATTGGGTTTTTAGTACGAGTTTCAGGTTGTTTCCACGTTGCGGCTCGTAAAATTGCGCCATCTTTTCGACGGATAAAAGCATATACAGTTTTACTGTTCTGAGCTTGATTCTCATAGCGCTGCTCCTTTATCAATTTCCAATATACTCGGCCTTTTTTAAAGGTCAATTCGGGAGAAAGGCCATAATTCCTATTTTTACTGTGGGATATATTAATTTTTTCCTGCAACCTCTGCATAAGGATACCGAACTCGTGTTTTATTTCGAGTTCTGAGGGTTGAAGGTTAATTTGTGACATTGAAAGCTCCAAGTTTATAATATTATTATACACCATGCGAGGCACCTTGTCAAGTCATTTTCTGTATGATTTATTACTGATCTTCACTTTCAGGAATCTTGTAAACGTGAACCATCTCGGGGAAGGAGGGGACGTCAAATGTGCTTTGATATATGGTGGTTACTTTTTGTTCGTGAAATGAAAAGACAACTATTCTCCTGGTGCAGAAAGTTGTGTAACCCATATCGAATATATCATCATAGGAGAAAAAGGGATATTCCATATACCCATATTCATCAGTTGTCTCGCTCTCTAAAACCAATCCATAATAGTATTCAACATCATCTAAGATCGGCTTCCATCTTACAATATCTCCGCATTTGAAAGATGGATCCGACATTCATTATTTTTTCCCTTTGGCCTCTCTTATAGACATAATGGCATCATAGGATTCGCGCTTTAAATTCGATAAAGTTTCAAGCTCGCCTCCATTTCTCAGCGCCTTAAAAACTAAATTTTCAACTGAAAATTCGCCCCCGCTCTCAAGACCACCCTGCCTGAATTTTCTCAGTTTCTCTTTTAATCTATCAGAATCTCCATATGCCTCTTCATGCTTTCCTTCTTTTTGAAGTTTCTCGATCATCTTGATTGTTTCTCTAAGGCCATCGGTCTTTTGCCTAACTGCATCTTCACTAACCTCAAAATCAACTGGCAATGGTTCAATTACCCACTCCTCGTCTAAAATAGAATAAACACCCGTTGAGTGATGAGGTTCGCCTATGTTTTGAACATATATTTCCACCTCGTGGCCCTTAATCATTATTTCATGACTCCTATTCCAATTGATTTTTGCTTCCATCAAATACTTTCTGACAAGCTCGATGTCTTCATCCACCGCCGAGTAGTCAATAACAATATGAACATCTAGGTCTGATTTGTCAGTCCAATTATAATTTGCCATAGAACCAGTTAAGGTTATGTTTAAAATGGGTGCCGGTAATTCTAGTTTTTTATAAAAGTCTTCGGCAATTCTTACTAATTTGTCAGCAATCTCGGGCTTTAATCTATTATCATCATTCCAAATATCACGATTTAGATCTTCTCTAATTTCAGGAATAAGATTAACTTCCTCCTCCATCGGTCCAAGACCTGATTTGCCACTTTTAGCAGAAATTTTGTTAGTATACGGCGCTGTGTTTGAAATTCCGCCATTCAACATTGTGTCCTCTTTGAAGGCCGGATTTATTATATTGCGGACCTTTTCCTGATAAGGTTCAACCTCCTTTAAAATACTTTTAAATTCTTCCCACTCTTCTAAATACATAATCGCCCCTCATTATAACTAGTTTCCATAAAGATCTTGCTCCCCGTCTTGATAAGTTATTATTGTTTTATTGCTCGGATGCGGTCCAATGTGTACTTTAATGAAGTCGCTCATTGAATCAAAAATCGCTATACCACCTCGGGGTGTGGGATAAAGCCAATGAACGATACACTGACCAGTTCCCAGAACGACACCTTCGATGACCACTCCCTCACCAGATACTCCCGTTTCATCGTGCTGCCGACAAACCGTGAAAGTTCTTATTCCGCGTGGCGCCAGCTTGGCAGGAGGTTTGGGCTTCAAGTCCTCGGCGCCGGAAGCCTCTATTTCTCCCTCAATAGAATCACTCATTAGTTTGTGCTCCTATGCTTCGCCAACGGCTTTGAAATCTTTTAACATTTCATCGGCAAGAGCATCCTTGAGAGATTCTAGAAGTTGGGTGGCGGTATCTTTGCCCACCTTGCTGGATCCTTGTAGTTCATCTATCATGTCCCAAAGAGATCCATTCTCGTCATTAACGGCTTTGATCTCTTCGTTTAATAAAGCAACCTGCTCTTCCAGGATCCTCTTCTGAAACTTTAAAAGATTAACCTCGCTCGTGCGTGTATACCCCACCAACCGCAAAATAGCATCTATCATCTTGAATAACATTTGTTTTGTACCTCAACTATAATTAGTCTGTTAAGGGTTTAATTTATAAAATTTGATAGCATACCCAATTTCTATCAAAGAATTTTCTGGTGGAGTTGTCGAAAACTCAATCATATTGTCCACCGCACTGTATGTCCACTTGCTACTGTCCATCGGGGCATTATCTTCAAAGACCACCAGTGTATCAACATAGGGCACATGGGTCAGTTCCCACTCCACAATCGGCTCAATGTTTTGAGTTGCATCATCGACACCGGCTGACCAATCAGTCTCACAGATATCAATTATAGTACCTGAAAAGTGACTTACCGCATCCATATATTTTCTTCCAATGGTGGAATAATTTGTTTTGTAAGGACAAATCGAATCTTCCGTGTCCACATTTCCGATAAATGACAAATAAACAGATGGCCTGAGCCAAGCATACCAGTTAATAAAGTCTGTTGTTGTCATAGGGCTTTGCTCTCTCTCATCAGTGACGAAGACCACTAATAGTGCGGCATCGCTGCGCATCCAAGTTTTAGCATATACATCAAGTGTTACATAATTCTTTATAGCATCGAAACCCTTCTCTTGTCCGTCATTGGGCAACTGATTATACATATTCATGGCATCTGCGATGTCATCACCCCTTGTCAGTGGAAAAGTTGTAGGCTGTGTAACATAGGAACCGTCACCGGCGGTTATCATTTTGAGCCTCCAATTTACATCGGGGGGGAGATTGTTCATCATGTGTTCGATTCCGGCGAGTAATCGAGTCTGGTGTGACATCATCGAGCAGGAACCATCGATGACCCATACAATATCTATCGCCTCATATGCCTCAATCTGTATGAATGAATCAATCCAAATATCTGCCTCTGGTTCCGTGACAATGTATTTGATAATTGTTTCTGTCTCTACCTCTCCTTCTCCACCGTGGACGACATAATCGATTCCATTATCACAACTCATCAAAAGAACCGAGAAAACTATTAACAAAACATTTCTAAAAACCGTCATTCATTGTCGCCTCCAATTTATCTAAATTTTGTCTCAAATAAACCATATCTATTAAATTGGCTGGTGCCACATACACAATTGAACCAATTTTTTCTGGATATCCGAACAGGCTTCGACCCACCATAATAGAGACTACCACACCAACGAAATGACCCTTGGCATCAAAGACACCCGATCCAGACGAGCCGCCCCATGCAAATGACTGAATGGCGAGATCGGTTCCGTAACCATCTCCAGCTATCTCACCATTAAGAGTGAGCAGATTGTTTGAGCCTGGAAACCCCGAGTACACCACCGGATCCCCCACCACATAGTTTGGCGTGCGTACAAACTTAGCCGGCTTGCGGCTTTCCAGGGGGGCAACCCTAAAGACTGCCATATCAGTATAGGGATCGAAATAAGCCAGCGTCCCAACTACTTTTTCAGTAGGCGCTGTTATGAGAGCTTCCGAATCCAAAACAGTTGGAAGCCCTTCTGCGAAAAGATGCCCAGCAGTGATCACAATATGATGACCCTTGTAAACAAAATAGCTACCAGTTCCACGATAGGTGCCTCTTTCCGTTTGAACCACCACTTTTACGGTGGACTCTCTCGACACCTTATTGGCGCGACCCCTTATCTTTTCTTTCACACCATATTCTAAATAACAACACTCCTGTCCCTGCTGTGCATCTTTGATACTTTTTTCAAGATCAGAGAAAGAGGACCCGATCTTTGTGCAGCCGGGAGTTGTTACAATTAACATAAAGCACATTAAAACAAATAAGCTTCTTAACACCTTCCTTGCGATTTTCATTAATTTAGTTCCTTCCTAATTATCACCTCTATTAGTAACTATTAAAGGAATGACTAAAAGAAGAACTATTTTAAAATTTATGAACCTTCATCTGGTCTTTTTTCTTCGGGCCATCTTGTTTCGGGCAGCCGCTCAAGATCTTCTTCCGTCAAGATCTTTTCTCTCGGAATGGGAGTCGGTTCAACTTCTTTCTTTTTTTTGAGACACCCACCGAGCAACAAAATTATTATCATCCACTTCATTTGAATGCACTCCTTATAACGTCTAAATAGAGTTGCCCGATATCCAAGTCTTTGAGCCTATTTGGATCCCTCCACACAAAGTCATCGTGTTCTGGTAATTCTTTGGAACTGAATAATTCACCACCCCAGTCTGCTGTTTTGAAATATTTATTTTTTCCCTTATCGGAAATCATTTTCATTTTTCCGATGTCAAGGTTTGTTTCTTCTTTGGCCTCACGATGCGCTCCCTCCTCCCAAGTCTCCCCCTCTTTAAGGTGGCCGCCAGGAAGATCCCACTTCATCGGAAAGGGCTGGTCTTTTTTTCGGAGCAACAATAAGATTTCACCCTTGTCATTCACGATCACTACCTTCGCGACTCGTTTAGTATCACGGCGCGGTTGTTGAGGCGAAATTATTTTCACTTTAATCACCCAATTTGTTCCGGAGATGAGACAACTCTAATTATTTTACAACCAGGGATTTCGCCGCCCCTTAAAGAAGGAAGCAAGAAATCTTTTATATAAGTTTTTGCGGTCGTTGAATCTTTGTGGGGATGAAATTTTATCCGAATGTGACTCAAATAGGAACCAGTGTTTTTTCTAAATAGCGAATCCAAAGCAGTTACAACGGTCACCCCGGAAATAGAGCGAATATCTTGCAATGTTTCTTCGACTCCGAACTCAGATTCAATTCTTAGCAGAACCTCAACCTGGAATATTCTTAACTTATATTTCTCCTCTTGGAGAACCTCCAATTGTTCATCTATAATTTGATCTAAGTTCATTTTTCATCACCCCAAAATTTCCACCATGGCTTTTTTTCAGGCTCGGCTTTGTATGCGGCATGTGCTATATATGAGTCGTCTATAAAATCTTGAAGTTCCTCATTGCCCAAATTTAAACCTAACTCTTCGGCCTTCTCAGCGAATTTAGCTAACTCTTTGTGTTTCTCGGTGACATCATATCTGGTGCTGTTTAAATATTTGGCGCCCCATTCGATCAAGTCATCTGCGGCAATCATCTTCTCTGCCTTTGTTTGGTGAACTTTATATTTAGGGTGAGAAGAGAGATCAACAACGTCACCTTCATTAAGATACTTCCGCCAGCTTTCAATTAAAAGTTTCATATCAAGTTCCTTCCAGCTTATAATTAGTTCATCTTATTTCCAAAATACCTGGATACCTACGATAGAAAAAGATAAACCAATACAAATTAAAGTTTTAGGAGCCAGTATACTCTCGCCAAAATAATAATAAGTCAGGATAGGAAAGACCAAATAAGAAAGCCCGAAGCCCAACAATCGCGGACCCCAGACTTCTCCCATTTCTTGAACGGCAAATCTCATTCCATAAAGAAAGAGATAGCCAGTTGGAATGGCGAATATTAAAGGAAGCAGATGAACATTGTTTTTACACCAGTCCCAGATAAATTGAGAGTAAGTTCCATACCAAGCAAAAACATGTCCCGCCAAGATAAGGAGGCACGCTAAATAAAATTTGGGTGTCATTAACTCTCCAGCCTAATAGACCACGATGCATATCTTTTTAAAGAATTACGATAATTTAAAATCCAGTCAGCATCTAATTCAATATTTAATTTTTTTGCCAACTTCCTGGCTTCTTCCCATGCCATTACCTCTTCTTTTAGCGTTTCTATTCTTTCGTATTCGACATCCGGGAATGCTTCATTGAAATTTTCTCTGTCTCTCAAAATTACATGGCCCGTTTCATGTAGCAAAACAAAAAGCTGGTGTTTTTTATCTTGGGAGCTATTAATTGTCACTGTCCTATCCTCAACCCAATATTCATCCAGCCCTAATATATCGAAATCCACAACAACACTATGATAGTCCAGCAAATAAGCCTCCACACAAGAGAGGTCTTGTTCTATTTTTTCTGTTATCATTTCTTTTTTCTCGGTCGACCCCTGTATGAGTTTATTTTTCGTTGCTTGTTAATTTTTCCGCGCCCCCAGAAATATTTATTATTTCTCTGGTCAACGATCAAAGAAACACTAATCGCTCCTTCCATAAAAATAAAATGTCTACATTCCAATTTTCCATATTTAAGCTTTTTGGATCTCTTGGTGGGAGGCTTATTGAGATACTTCAAGCATCCCTCGACGATTTGTTGCTCCGACAGACCTTTAGAAACATATTTTTTAAGGGGTTTGTCGGGAATAATATAAGCAGCAACCGCCCACCTGTCATGACCAAAACCCTTTATATTAAGACTCCCCCCTTCATATCTACCACACTTCGTTCTCGTATCTTTTTCTCGAACAATGGACGGTTCAAGCTCTTTAAGCTCTTTAAATTTACATGCAATTTCCATAACTATCCCCTTAGTAATTGTCGGTGGGATTGTAGTTTTTTCTGAATTTCCTCGACAGGGCCAATTATAATAATATCCTGGCCATGAGTTCCCTTGTTGATCGACATACAAGTAAAAGTCTGTCGAGAATCTAACTCGTCAGGTAGGCGTCCTTCACTTAAAAGCCTGGATGTATCGGAGTCCTCTCTCAAACAAACTACATGGTTTGGATTAACATATACTGTTCTCAAAGAATAATTCTTTGAAGCACTTCCGTGTCCATGTCCAAAAACTTCTATAAATTTTATGTTCATCCTTCTTCCTCTATTTCATAAATATTTTCTTTTTTAACGGTCCAAAGTTCTCCTTTATAAAAAACTTGAACCCAGTTACTATCAACTTTACATTCGTTAATAAACATCAGGTGCTGTGGTTTTTCCATTAATTTAGCCGCCTCAAAGTTTGTCAAGTCTTTTTTTTGGTCCATATCGATGCGAAACAGCATCACATTTGAGGGAATATAAACATACTCCCCCTGTTTAAAGTTCTTCATCATCGCCTTGCTTCTCCTCCGGTTGGTGCTCCTGCTCTTGGGGGGACAACAAAGGCATTTTGGTTTTAATATCCACATACCCCGCCAAAATTTGAGTGCATTCCGACAATCTAATGTCGGTTGTCTTCAACTGCTCACGAATATCATTTAAATTTTCAATAGTTTCAAGTGGACTAGTGCTACAAACACCCCCAAATTTTCCGCACATTTGTCTAAAAAGAACCTCACACTCTTCAAGTAATTTATCAACCTCTCGTGGGACTTCACATAGCTCCACAGAGTAACTTATATTAACACGCATTTATACTCCACGCTAATTATAATTATAACATGTTATGAAATAATTGTCAACCCTTTATTTAAAAAAAGTGTGCCAAACTGTTGCAGATGCCAGACCTACAATACTGGTCATTATCACCCAAGTAATTTTTGAAGAAGCCTCTTTCCACTGCTCAAGATTCCTGAGTCTTGCGTACAATCCCTCGTCAGGATTGTAGACTGCATCTTTAATCTTCGCAATATCATCTGACATCCGGTCCTGGCATGTTCTAACCCCTTCCAATCCATCGACAATCCTTGATAGTTTCCCATCCAATTCAATAATATCCACCTTGCTAACTTCATCTTCAGACATGTCACTTGGGCCCCCCTTTAAGTTTTATCCCAACACTCATAAATAGTTTTTAACTTTGTATTATGGCACAGTTTGTTGTAATTAATGTGCCCGCAACTGAGGCTGCATTTTGGAGTGCGGTACGTGTGACTCTTACAGGATCTATGACGCCGGCCTCTAATAAATCAACAAGGCTATCGGATATAAAATTATAACCACAATTACCTTTTTCTTTTAAAACTAGTTCACAAATAATGTCTGGAGATTTACCCGCATTCAGGGCCATCTGTTTGAGGGGCGCCTTAACTGCCTCTTTGACAATTTCAACACCAAGCAGTTGATCATCATTGTCAACATCAACTTCTAGGTTAGTGGTCGCTCGAATCAATGCCGCACCTCCCCCCGCGATGATGCCTTCCATTTGTGCCGATCGGACAGCCTCTAGGGCATCCTCAACTCTGTGTTTCTTCTCGATCATCTCAATCTCGGTGGCTGCACCGATTCGGATGATGGCGATCCCACTTGACAATCTGGCGATCCTGTCTTGAATCTTCTCACACTCATGCAAGTTTTCTTCGTGGATCAGGTCTGATTTGAGTTCTTCGACCTGCTCATCAATCAAGTCTTGGTTCCCATCGCCGCCGACGATTGTAGTCTGACTTCGAGTAATATCAATTCTGGCGGCGGTTCCAAAATCAGTCAACTTAACTTCACTAAGTTTTCTTCCTTGCGACCTGCTAATAAAGTTTGCGCCAGTGGAGATGGCTAAGTCCTTTAGGATGTTTTGTCTTTCCTCGCCATATCGCGGTGCTTTGACTGCTGCGATCTTTAATGTACCCTTAATCGCATTCATAATCATTGCGGCTAATGCTTGACCCTCTACCTCCGTAGAGATAAACACCAGAGGGCGCGCCTCCCTGGCCGACAATTCCAAGATGCCCATGATATCTTGAACATGCTCGATCTTCTCATCTGTTACCAGTAGAAGCGGGTTATCGTAAGTTGCGGCGCGTCGTCTCTCATCGGTAATGAAAGCCGTTGCAGCATAACCAGAGTCCATCCTGAAGCCTTCTACAAGGTCTAGGCTGGTTTGATGGGAGCGTGCCTCCTCGACTGTAATAGCACCGTCCTTGCCCGCTGCACTCACCGCACGGCCAACCAAATTTCCGATATGTTTATCATTATTTGCAGAAATGGTTGCAATGTGAGCAATGTTTTCTTCGCATGCGATTGGTTGCGACATCTCTTTTAAGTTTTCAACAATAACTGCAACTGCCTTTTCGATCCCTCGCTGCAATTCAATAGGGGGAACTCCCGCAGAAATATATTTTTGAGCCTTATTGAGAATAGCGCGTGATAAAACTGTTGCAGTTGTTGTGCCGTCACCGGCATCCAAATTTGTTTGTGCTGCCGCTTGTTTAATAATCTGAACACCAGCATTCTCAATTGGATCCTCTAAATCCACAAAGTTTGCAACTGTCACACCGTCCTTGGTGATGATAGGTCGCTTTCCTTTCTCTTGCAGAATAACATTCCTCCCCCTTGGTCCAAGGGTGGAAGCTACATTATCTGCTAAAACATTAATTCCTTTCAGAATCTTTTGGCTCATCTCAGAGCCAGAACCATAATGTTTGGTCAATTATTACCTCTCTTCTGTTTCTTTTTCAACAACATTGTCGACATTTTTACGAAGTCTAAACGCATCTTCTCTTGCGGCAAGTGCTCGTTTTTTTCGAGTTGTGTCCTTTTCATCGACACCCAGGAAATAACGATTTATATTTTCACTAAATGAGTGAAGTGTGGAATAGATGGGTATCAATTCTCCTGCCAGTTTATCTAGATACTTTTCCGTGATACCCAATAAATTATTTTCTGATAGATCTAACTGTCCCACATTTTCAGACACAGACTTGGCATATTCGGGAGAAATATGAAACTGTTGGGATCCGGTATATCCGGGAGTTGTTCTTAAAAGGTTAATAAACTCCTCAAACGGACCATTCTGGGCTTCTTTAACTTGTTGGTATACCTCCGGTGAGCCATAAAGGTGATTGACACTGGCGGAATATCTTTTAAGTTGACTTATATCTTCCTCTCCGCGATAAATAACAGTAAAGGGGGCGCGGGAGTCTTTAAAAGATTTAATACTTCGATTGACGTTCTTTTCATTTTTATCGCTAATCTTCACAACACCAGACTTCCCCTTCCCTTTCGAAGACCCGATATCGCTAAAAAGATCTATCATCTCATCACTTGAAAGACCACTAATTTCTTTCTCCTCTTTCACGTCATGATACTCAGCCCAGCCGATATAATCTGTAAAGTTGTCTTGTGTAATGGTAAATTCATAGAAGTCTAAAACATCGTTGCCCACTTTGCGTACAACTAAGTAAGTTATCTCCGGCGGAGAAACGGTGGCAAAGTGCTCTACAATATTTTTATAAGAGCCATCAATGGTCGTTCCCGGTGACAACAACTTTAAACTATAATGAATGCCATTGAGAACAACATCGGTAATGGGTTTCCCAGCTTGGCCAGCGGCCTCATCTCCGGTGACATCCACAATTTGAATACTTTGACCACCAAAGATGCCAGCTAAAAAACCCTCGAATAAAAAGCCACCAACGGCTTCGGTATACTCAATGATGATACTCCTGAGTGTTTCCACCACTACCATCGCAGATATAATTTTGGGAATATCTGCCTTTGGATCATATTGAATTATCTCGTTAAGGTTGGTTAATTTTTCTTTTATCGTTGAACCCCCCAAATTCTTGGTGAATTGCTCGATAATCTCCCTGTCCTTATTATCAACTTTTCCCCATAATTCTGTAATTTTAAATATGGGAAGCCTCACTCCGTTTTTTAATTCGGGGGGAACTTCTCCCTCAGCAGCATCATAACTGACCGCCAGTGTCTCTTCGAAGAGGGGGCTCAGATTTTTCATAGTCTCTTCTACCATTTCAATAAGAGATCGAAATGTAAGACTCCCCTTCTTCCTTTTATAGTGTTTTTCAATTAAATTTTCTAGTTTATTCATACTAATAATTAGTCCTCAATATCTTGTTATTCTATACAATAATGTCGGCTATGCCATATTCAACTGCTTCTTCTGCCGACAGATAAACATTTACATTTTTTGCAAATAATGCTCTTATTTTCTTCTTTGTAAGTTTTGTTTCTAAACATAGGGCCTGTATATACATATTTTGTATGTGTTGAATTTCGCACATTTCATTTTCTAGTTCATGAAAGGGTCCAGCATTGGCACCAACAACCGTGTGAATCATCACTCTGCAATGCTTCCCTACCTTTCTCTTCCCTTTTGTTCCGGCCGCAAGCAGCAAAATACCAGCCGACATTACCTTCCCCAATCCGTGGGTTACAATATCTAATTTTTCCCGCGTCTCCCGCATGAAATCATAGATGGCAAACATATCAGCAGCAGAACCCCCGCTAGTTGAAATATAGAAATCTATATCTTCTTTGGAATCAGCGGTATATAATTTGAGGGCATAAACTATATCTTCTGATTTCTTTTCATTAATATCGCTGAATATTCCAATAGCTCGTGGCTCAGGAGGTTTCAGATCCTCACTTGGTGCTTTTTCTTCCTCTTTGTTTTTTTCTGACATTTTTTCTGACATTTTTCTTGCTCCCCTTTTCTTTAGATTTAATATACTCTAACCCCAGTTTATAGGGCTTGGGTTTTCCACTAACAGAACCAATCTCCACTAAAATATAAGGAAATGTTCGGGCCCACTTTTTCCAATCTGTGTCGCTGGAAAATATCTTTTTAAACATTAATGTTCTGGCTTTTTTTGTAGGGTCATATCCTTCTCCGAAGCTCTTCCAATCTTTTAATTCCTTTAAAAGATTACTTTCATTTCTCTTTCCCTTTATACCATCGATTTGAATAGCATAGATTACTCCGTCGATGTCTTTAGTGTGTTTCCACGCTGTAGCATTCATTTACAAATTCCCCCTTCTATTATAAGTATATCTGTTTCAAGAAGGTTTGTCAAGTCTTTTTATTATTTTTTCCAAGTAGCTCATAGCAGAGTTCCAATCATGGTATTCCACCGTTGTTAAAAACGAGGCTGGATATCGTAATAAGAGTTGTTGAATGGAGTCGTGCTTCCACCTATTGATACGAGCCTCTTCTATATTTTTTGCTATCTTTATTTGATTTTCTGTTAAATTCAAGTCTTTCATCGTCTTTGCCTTCGTTTCTTTTAGAAAGACTAAATCATCATGTGCTGAGATTAAAAGCTGCAAACAATAAAATTCTGATACTTTGAGCAGTGTAGTAGGAACAGAGGGTCCATAGAGACGACTGAAGAATCTATATAATAGAATTCCCAGGAGTGCTCCTATAATAAGATTTAACATTTACTACTCCAAATGCACAAATACCTCGGTCTATGCACTCCACATTGCCGAGGTATTGCTTTATAAATTATGCTATCGTCGTTGGCGTCGTTGGCGTTTTTGGGCCCTTGCATATTTAGCAAGGCGTTTTTTAACTCTCTTTGTAACCTCTTGAATAAGCTTTTCGTCGTCAAGAATTTGAACTGATTCGTTTTGAGGGGCAACTCCCTTTAGGGGTGTGCCGCTGCGTGGGGGTCGTTTGGCGCGTCGGTGCGGCTTGGTGCGGCCCTTATCTTCTGGCGCATCCTCCTCTGCTGCTCTTGCTTGGAGTTTCGCCAGATCGTCGTCATCGCTTTGTTGTTTGCTGGGCATCTCCCTCTCTCCCTTCAACCAGCCGTCGATATCTTCGTCACTTATTTCTTCTTCAAGCTCTTCCTTTTCGTAAGCTCGTCGAGCAGTTTTTCGGGGGGCACCTTTCTTAGTTCCTTTAGGATCTTCTGCCAAGATGGCATTGATCATTTCTTCAAGGGTTTCTTCCGCAGGTTCTTCTGTGTCTAATTCGATATCGCCCTCGATGTCCATTTCATCGTCGGGGCCCATTTCCATGTCTATATCCATGTCCATGTCCACATCATCTTCAACTGCCTCGTCGCCCTCGACATCAACATCAACACCAGCGAGAGATGCAAGTTGCTGGATATCGTTAACGATATTTAAAACGAGTTCTTCGGCGTCCCCTCCCCCTTCGATTTCAGCGACGGGGGGGCCCATCTCATCTTCGAGGCCGACATCTTCAAGATCCATGACATCATCTTCAGTGCCCTCGTCCTCCACACTTACATCTTCGATCTCTTCCTCTTCGTGCATATAGTCTGCGCCATATGTTTCCTTAATAAAGTTAGAAGTAATGTTCCCGTTAAGATTGGCCAGTTTCATAAAGCGACGAACTTCATTCAGTTGCTTCTTGCTCATAGTATGTTCTCCTCAAAAATCCACAAAAGTAGCAGTTTTTACATTTATAAATAGTTCCTTGAATTCTAAAAAACCACGAAATTTATAAATCAGGATGCTCTTTCTCAAGTATATCAAAAATACTCTCTATTTCACTATCTTCCAATCCAAACTTTCTCTTATTTTGGTCGCCCCTTTCTTCAAGATCTTTGACAATCTTTGCCTTAGCTTTGCTTTGTATTCCTGTGTTCTCTTTAAATCTTTCAATAAATTCAACAATAGAATGGTCCCTCTCTAAATAGCCCGTTAGAAGTATTCTAAAGAACTTTGTCTTAGTTAGTCCGTCGTGCTTTAAACGTATCATTAAATCTGCACTTCTTTTGTCTGTATCCATAAAAGATATTCTTTTGTCTCTCTTCCCGTAATCTGACATTTACTTTCTTCCCAAAATATGTGTGCCACTCTCTGCCTGACCAGCACCAGTTTGTAAAACAAACTCGGCCTTCGCTTGAAGTTCATAAATATCTTTGGCGCCAGAATAAGAAAGGCCGCTCTTAATTCCTCCGATTAAATCATGTAAGATCTCAATGACGCTGCCTCGATAGGGAACTGTTGTTGAGATCCCCTCGTTCGAACTATGCCTTCCCCTCCAATCATACTGGGCTTCCTTGCTGGCCATTCCTCGATAAGCCTTGTATTTCTTCCCGGAGGCACCAGTCATAATATTCCCTGGTGTCTGCGAAGTTCCAGCCAATAAGGATCCGAGCATAACAAAGTTTGCGCCGGCGGCGAGTGCCTTCACAATATCTCCGCTGGTTCTTATACCACCATCAGCAATCATTGACACTTCCCACCTAATATCCGCATGGGAACAATCTATGATGGACTGAAGAGTGGGAATTCCATGACCAGTTTGAAGTCTGGTAGAGCAGATGGAGCCTCCCCCTATTCCAACTCGAATAGAATTCGCCCCCCAATAAGCGAGATCCTCGAATGCTCCCTTTGTGGCCACGTTCCCTGCCATGATGTGAGCATCCGTGAAGCGAGACTTGATGGCATGGAGGGCACCTTCCATTAAAACATGGTGGCCGTGGGCCACATCCAAACAAAAGACACGGACGCCGTGATTATAAAGTTCCGATGCTCTCTCTAAGTAATCATCGCTTATCCCCACGGCGGCTGCGATGGGAGGGCTTCCATGTTTTTCTAAAACCTCTTTGGCTTTCTTTACAATAGCAACCTGATCTTCAATTGAATTATATCGATGAATGATTCCCAAGCCACCATAACTTGCCATAGACACGCACATCTCGGCTTCGGTAATCGTATCCATCGGAGAAGAAATGATGGGCAAACTAAAGTGGAAATCCGAATCCAGGCCCGAGCCAATGCTTACCTCTCTTCTCGTTGTAACTCCAGAATACTGAGGCGCGAGAAGAACATCGTCATAAGATAAACACTGTCGTATCTTCATTTTCTCTCCATCGTATATATCATTGGGTAATGGCCGAAAACATACTTCCTTCCTGAACTAAATACTACAACAGCCGATGGAAAGGGTGCAGAGTTATTTGAAGTGCCCTCGAATTTCAGACGACCCTTGACAAAGTGAATCTCTTTAGCATGTTTCATACAATAATCGTGCCAGTATTTCGTATCGGTTCGGGCTGGTATCAAGCACACAACCGTAGTGTTTCTTTTTAGACTTTCTTCATGTGCTTTATGGATCCACTCCTTAATCACCCTCCCATACGGAGGATTCATAAATACTTTATGCCCTCCCCAGTCCTGACTGAGCCCGTCTTCTTCCACTGAGAAATATTTAGCACACTTATGATTGCTCTTATTTCCACAAGGATCGAGAGTGAAATTATATTTCTTATTAAGTTTGTCGAAGAATGCTTGCGGTGTTCCCCATTCGGGAGTTTTGGAGGAAAACATTGTTTTTAACTCACCCCCCTTCATAGTTCGTCTCCCATTTCCCAAGTTCTAGAACTAGGATGAGCCTCGAAAGGATCAATGGAGGATCCAGCGGTACCTCCGTCCGTCGAGCCGAGTGCACCATCGCCTCGGTCGCTCATGCTAATGGGATACCAATCATATAGATTATCCTTTGAAGTCTCAAGGGCTCGGAAGTGGACCACTGGCACCATTACGATCTGTGCAATCTTCATTCCTCGCTCAATGAATTGTGTTTCTATACCAACATTGTGTAAATTAACAAAAACTTCCCCGTCATAACCGGAGTCAATGACACAGGCTCCGACAAGGAGGCTGCGCTTGGAGGCGTTGCCACTGCGGTTCTTGACCTCCAACATGTAACCGTGAGGTACTCCGAATTTCAAGCCTGTTGAGAACAACTTGCTCTCTCCTGGCTCAAGGTAAACTCCTTTTATTTCTCCGTCGTCTGGATTAAAATGAACATCCAGTCCAGCGTCCGAGGGGTTAGCTCGGCTTGGGGGGACGGCATCCCCTCGTGTTCTAAAATATTCTAAAATCATTATATCTTCCCCGCCACTTTGGCAAGTGATTCATAAACTTGTGTAAATTCATCGAAGTCAAAGTCTTTTGTGCTCATCATGCGATAGGCCTTTACCGTCATCGAGATTTCATCTCCGGACAACCAGCCCTGATCCTTAAACTCTTTCTTGAGTTCTCGCTTTTGTTCTTTGTAAGGCTCCATCGCATCTTCTAGAGTTTTGAGACTACGAACATACTCAAGCATCTTCTGCTCTTTTATGTTCACCTCCTCATCATTTTCCTCTGCATGAATTCCAACTACATTTTCAAAAATTTCATAACCACTCATCATGGTAGTGACTCCTATTGTTTGTTTTGTTCTTATATTATAACTCATTATCTATTCTATGTCAAGGTATTTTTTTGCTGGAATTACTTTTACGATGTTTAGAGACATCTTGGGTGGGAAACATTCTCCAATTACTTTTCTCAAGAAGTTTTCCCTCTTCTGTGTATGATCCAAATGGTCGACCCAATCAAGAGGCAAGCCAACGACAGCTAACAATTCTTTGATGGTCAGGACTCTTGCATCTGAATATGTGCCGTCTTCTTTTTTGGTTCCGGGATGGCAATTGTTTTGACTATTAATACTACCGTTCATCATTGTTACAGTAGGTGCTGGCCTGTCCCAATCGATACGCTTATAGGTTGTCTTGAAGCCTTTGATTCTCCTCAATAGCCCAGTCTCTTTATCGATGGTCTTTGGATAGTGGACTTCGTTATCGAAAGCTGATTTGCCCGTGGGGGTATTCGAGATCCATTCGATGTGGTTGCCATTATGAATCTTATGCTCCATTGAGTGCCACTTGATAGGCGAAGATTGTCCAGACTCTAAAGAAGGATAGTCGCCGATGACATCTCGAACTGTTATGTGGTCTTCGTTGGGAACAGGATGCTCCCACAGTTCGCAGTCTTTTCTAGACAATAAAGTAATCAGTCTCTTCCTGTAGTGTGGAGTCTCGAAGTCGGCGGCATTAAGCACCTTATACCTCACTTCATATTTATCGCCAAGTTCTGACTCAATATAGGGCATAATATTTGTCTGGTTACCAGAATTATCCAAGATGAAAGTTTTTTCACTAGCCATTCCCGCCACATTTTCAATCAAAACATACTTAGGATTCAATTCATGCACCGCACCAACTACTCTTTTAATTAAAGAATTTCGAGGATCATCTCTCTCTGCGCGTTTGGCATTGGCGATGCTCATACCTTGGCAGGGTGGGGTTGCAAAAATTAATTCAACATTATGATTCTTGGCTTCCTCGATGACTCTTTCATAAACTTCCGAATCTACAATAGAGCCATGTATCATCTTGGACTTTGGATATAGCTCCTGATAAAACTCTGCTCGATCTTTTTCCAACTCATTGGCAACTACCACCTCTATCCCAACTTCGGAAAAATAAGTCTCTCCGATACCCACATTTGCAAATAGAGATAATGCTTTCAATTTGACCCCGCGATGGTTTCTAGTATTTGTTTGTAATCCCCCTCAACACAATTGATTCCAAATTTTCGCAAATCGTTAAGAGAAGTGTTGAACTGCGGATAGTGATATGACTTGCCCTTTCCCGACCCCTTCATTTGGAGAGTCAGCGGACCCAGTTCAACCACCGTTTCGCTGGGTCGAACACTCCACTCATATTGGCAGATTTTATCAATCACCTCTTCCATATCGAAGAGACATAGATTGTCTACATTACTCTTTCCAGAGACAGACGAATTGCACCAAATCATCTTACTTGCATGATATTCGGAATCTTTTGCCCACCCATGAGAAAATACAACCTCTACAATTTCTCTCTTGTTTTTGTTGAGAAAAGATAAAAGAGAATCCTGTGAATCCTGCGGTAGGCTACCATATTTCAACCTTTGGCGGCGAGACTCACTGTCCCAATCCAAGGTGTGTCTATCGATAGAGTTCTCCTCCAGAAGGCTAGAGAAGCCGTCTCCCAAGCCAAAAAACAAATTAAAAGCGTTCATCGTTTCCGGACTCACACCAAGAGAAAGGAAAAAGTTCTCCGCTGCGGTTACCATAATTTGAATAGAAGAGCTAGATCTTCCCGGATTCTTGATGCTTACCGGTTGTCCGGCGACATTGATATCTGCCTTCGATATCGTCCTTCGTTCAAACTTAGACAACACAGACTGCTGTGCTTCAGTTGCAATGCCGGGAATAATATTATTGAAGGCATCCACAAGTTGCCTCTCATAGTCATACCCTTCGGATCTTCCTTTCTCGCCTGCACTCTTCTTCACACAATTCTCACTTAGCAAAGCAAACTCCCCTTTCTCTATATAATATAACATTTTTATCGCTTGTTGTCAAGCATTATTTTTAAAAATCTGTGATTACCCAGCAGCCGTCGTTGAACCACATTTCTTTGTGACACTCAAGATCGTGACAATCGACAACCTCTTTGATGAGATCAGAAAAGGCTCTGGAATGTCCGCTTATTATTTTTATTGGAAGCCTATCAAAATTATCTGATATAAACTTCTCTATAATAAACTCAGCCTCATCATAATGTATTCCGTGTAGGTCCAAACATTCCATATTAAAGTTCCCTATTCTGGTAACCTTCCCCAATCGCGATAAATATTTAGAACAGACTTTATAGCATCTCTTTGAATTTTTGCTTGTTGCAAATTCTTTTGAGCTTCTTCCAGCCTTCTTCGGAGATCTTTTATCTCTCTCTTCAGTTCCTCGCAATTGGTACACTCTTTACCCATCTACGGGTAACTATGTCTGTTTTTCTCAAATGGTATGCGGATTGTCAGAAAAAGTGACATTTACATCTTTAAAATAAACTTTAATAAAATCACAAAACTCCTCTTTATCTTGAAAAGAAAACAAACTATACTTTCCTCTATCAACATAAACTTTCCAAGAGCCGACCTCTTGGAGCACATCCATCTTGTTGATAATCAAATCAGTAACTCCATTTAGCTGTGTTGCCTTTTCCAAATCGTGCAAGCTCATCCAGTCACACTGCCTTTTCCTTCCCGTCGTGGCTCCATATTCTTGTCCCGCTTCTTGTAAAGTTTCAAATATGGGATTTTTGGGCTGGAAGGTTTTTGAACCAACATAGGTTTCGTATGCTTTCGCTACACCATAGACCCTCCTTACGGACTGCGGAGGGAACCCATTCAACAGTGCGCCGGCGCTCGTGCAATGACTGCTCGTAACGTAGGGGTAGTCTCCCCAATCGATGTCAAGCCCAAATCCTTGGGCGCCCTCACAAAGAACAATGGCATCAGGATTATGAAAATAAAACTCCTCATACATATCTATAAGATAGTCTTCAAGCACTGATAAGTTCTCTGCCCTCATCCCATTTCTGCCGTACTTATCCCCATAACAGGGGCCATTGCCAGTCCTTGTTGTGCCGAGCTTTGTCTCTTTGCGGTCGGCCTCACAGTGTTCATCTTTTATCATGTGGGCGTTTCTCGCAATGTATATTTTGTTAGTTACATCTATACCAGCTTCTTTGAGCATTTTAATCTCTGCAAAGAACTTGTGAACATCAACAACACAACCGGGCCCGATGATGCTTTTCACACCAAAGAACACGCCGGCTGGAATGTGGTGCGTCACAAACTTTTCACCATTATGGTAAATAGTATGACCAGCATTGCATCCACCGTTGTAACGGACACAGTGTGTATAATCCCCATCTTTTAAAAGGTGGTGAGTAACCTTTCCTTTCCCCTCGTCACCGTATTGGACGCCAACGATTACATCAACAAATAAAGACACTTGCTCTCCTATGCCAAGATTCTAAAATTTCTTCGGAGACTTCGAGTTGAAAATCCCCACTTCTCATTATACTCTAACTTTGCCATATATGGCTTATTAACATGAATTCTATCGTGGTCTTTGACTCCCCAGCAACGAATTTTTGTTAAAGCATTTGTATCATCAACAACCTCAATAATCCAATATGGCTTCCCGTTCTTTGTCTTCTTTGGGACAACTCTTCTCGGAATGAACCAAACACACTCACATAGTCTAGGATCATAATTCGCAATCGCCGGAATAGAGGCCTCACTCAACTGATTATAAATCTCCGGTTTCATAACCTTATTGAATGGAAATACTCCAGTTAGTTCAACAAGATATCCAATCTTTTCCTCATCGGAGAAGTCTCCCTCCGGAGAGTATAGTCCAATATTATCAATGAGGTTCTGTTCTTTCCTCGGCCGATCAACACAAATGGCAGACCAGAAATGCTTACCTCCCGTGAACCTATCATCGATCAGGCCGTTGAGTGTTCCACTTCTGCAAAGAACATCTAGACTCTTCTTATTCAACTTTGAATAAATGATATCTTCATTGAACAAAAACTCTTCGACATTTGCGAATGGTCTGTTGGCAGTGATCTGATCGATTGCTGCATCACCCAATCCCTTGATTGAAGACAACGGTTGAATTAACCTCGTCCCATCCTCTGAAATTTCCCAAACTCTACCGGAAGAATTAATATCAAGGCCCTTTATTCCCAAACCAAAAGACTTTGCGATGCCAATTGCCTTTTCTTTTCTCGTCTCGGGTTCTTTGTCCAAAAATGCAGCGAGCCACTCAACCTGATAATAATTAAGTAACCAAGCGCATTGGTAAGATAGAATACAATATGATACGGCGTGAGACTTATTAAATCCATAACCAGAGAAGTACTCAAAGGTTTCCCAGAATCTTTCACCAGTTGTCTTCTTCAAGCCCTTTTCAATGCAGCCTTTAAGAAACTTTGATTTCAAAGCCTTCTTAACCTTTGCCTCTTTGCCTGTTCCTTTCTTGGTTAGAACCTTGCGCAAGGCATTTCCCTCATCGAGAGAGAGATCCTTTCCAAGCTTGTGAGCCAACAGCGCAATTTGCTCCTGGAAAATAAGGAAGCCTGAGGTCTCCTCGGTGACAGACCTGTGTTCTTCATTAATAAATTTGAGCCGGTGTGGGTTTTCCCTGGCCCGGACGTAATCATTATGAACATTGGCGCCCAATGGGCCTGGACGATAGATAGAAGTAACAGCAGCGAGATCGATCAAGCTTGTCGGCTTGACTTGTTGACAGAATCTTTGTGCCCCAGTCTCGGTGAACTGAAAGATGCCAGCCCATTTCCCTGCCTGGAAAATGTTTTTGTAAATTTTCTGATCATCGAAGTTAATAACATCTGGATGCAAGTTCTTATTGTAATAGTCTTTTACATCTTCGAATGTCGGATTCTCAATATTATGATGTCTTCGCAGAATATGGCGAATAGCACCGTCAATCATCTTCAGGGTCGAAAGGCCAAGGACATCAAATTTAATAAAGCCCATTGGCTCAAGGTGTCTAACATTCTGCCCCTCACTCCAAGGTGTTTGACGAACACCACCAGAATTAATAAGAGGCATTCTGTTGTTTAAGTTCTCGGCGATAACTATCCCTCCCGCATGGCGAGAGCAGGAACGCACTTGACCATATAAAGCCTCAATGTGAGTCTTGATGTGGGGATAGCGGGCCAAGAAAACCTTTAGAGTATCGCTGAATTCCATCACTTCTTCGAAAGTTGGAGCATAAATGCCAGTTTTGATGCCGTGCTTCAATTTCGCCGGCCCAATGGCTTCCACCATCATCACAGAAGTTACATCATTGACTTCTCTGAATTCAATTCCGTAAAACTTTGAAATGTCCTTGATTAAACTTTTAAGTTGCAGTGTGTTCCAGTTTGAAATGGGCGCAACTTTATCTTTTCCCCAGTCTTCGATAAGAAGTTCTTTAAGCACCATGCTGTCAGCAACATCGTAATCGATGTCGGGATAGTCAGTCGCATCGGCGCGAAGGAACCGTGCAAATTGTAAGTCCCACTTGATTGGATCAACCTGTGTAATATTCAGCGCATAGGCAACCAACGAGCCAGCGGCTGAGCCTCGGCCTGGGCCAGTTAACATAACCTCGTTTGCCTTTTCACTGATCTGATTCATCGTCAAGAAATACTTTGAGAAGCCTCGGTCTGAAATAACCTCAAGCTCCATTCGCAATCGCTCGGTGTACTCCTCGTTCGTATATAAACCAAGCCGACGTAAGCCTTCGATGCAAAACTTCTCCAACGCCGAGTCTGCTGTCTCTCCATCGGGAATAACAAAGTCGGGGAGCCGAACAGTATTATCCGGTAGAAAGTCAGAAATCCTCTCGTGAGCGATGTGATATGTATTCGTAATAGATTCCAGAACCAAGTCGTCGTCGTACTCAACGCCGCAAGATTCAGAGTACTTTTTATATGCTTCCCACATCTGATTCCCATTGCGAGGGTATAGCTCATAGCCAATCTCCTCAACTCCCGCTGGAAGATCTGGACTCTCATATCCTGGCCTTGGTTTCCCAAGCCAACCAAGCTTTTTGTAAAGCTCTCGATCCTTCCATGCATCTGGATTGGGATAGTGTGAGTCAGAGGTTGAAATCAGTTCGATTCCAAACTCGTCGTGCATTTGGATGATATATTTATTGAGTTCATGTTGCTCTGGAATATTATTCCATTGAAGCTCTCCGTACCATCGATCCCCGAAGATACCCATCATCTCTTTTGTGGTCTCACGCATAGCCTCCAGGACCGCCATTTGCCCATTGTCACGGTTCTCCCAGTAGTTTCCAGCATACACGCCTCCAAGGCAGGCCGAGGCCGCCACGACACCCTGAGAATACTTTTTTAAGAGTTTATAATCAACCCTCGGATAACGATAATAATTTCCCGGATTAAACGATTCAGAAATTAACGAAAAGAGGTTGCTCAATCCCTCTTGGTCTTGCGCCAACAGGATGAGGTGTCGCCGGCGATTAAGAATGTTCCTAACCTGCTTCTTCGATGCATCCTCATCTTCGACCGTTGTTGCAGTTACATCTTTACTTAGTGCCTTGCGCCGCTTCTTATCTTCCTTGGCTGCTTCATAGTCATCACGCCAGTCATCGAGACTAGGCAAGAAATATGCTTCAATGCCGAATATGGGCTTGAAGTCCTTTCCCTCCTCCTTCATCTTCTTTGCGTGAAGAACCTGATGGGGCAAGCCGTTCATGTTCCCATGGTCAGTCAATGCCAAGGCATCCATGCCGTTTTCATAGGCAAAGTCCATGTGTTCCTGTGGATATCCAAGGGCATCAAAAATGCTGCCGGCTACGGAATGCGCGTGTAATCCAACAAATGGGATCTTTTTCATTGTGTGTTCTCCAACCTTTCTTTACTTATTATAACATATTCTGGGTCAATGTCAATACCAATATAGCTTCTTTTTAATCTTTTTGCGGCCACCGCAGTTGTGCCGCTCCCAATACAGTTATCGAGGACTAATTCCCCCGGATTTGTATAAGTCTCGATCATATACTCAAAAAGAGACAGTGGCTTCTGAGTCGCGTGGCGCGTTTGGCCTTCGCTCTCGGCAGTCTTGAAATATTGAACTGATCGAGGATAGCGTTGTCCGTCACTTTTTACTAACACAGATTTTTGTTTTCCATAAACCTCGGTGGGCCTGTGAGCCTTCCCCTTGTTGTAAGGTGTGCTCTCCCAGAACTGAGGATTATAAGTAGGCGGCTTCTTATAAAAGATGCAAACTTCTTCGTGTGCTTTTAGTGGCATTCTCTTTGCGTTCAAATAACCCGATGCTTTGGACTTCTCCCACACCCAATTGTATCTGTAGTGCTTCAAATTTGAACAGATAAGGACACTGGTAAATGGCTGCGATGCTGTCAGGACGATCGCTGCATTCATCTTTGTTACTCTCAGATACTGTTCCCATAATTCATCCAGCGGAAGTGGAGTATCCCACCTACACCTGGTGGTTCCATAAGGAAGATCACACAGAATCATATCCACCGAACCATCGGGGATTGTTTTCATTACTTGAATGGCATCGCCACATACAACATTATTTATTAAATTCTTCATTTGCTCTACTTAATATTTTAAATTTCCAAAAACCCTGAACGTAAATTATGATAGTTCCGCAAGTAAAAACCTCGTACATCTTTCCATAAGGAGCGCCAGGAACATCCATAACTTTTAAAATTATACCCGGTATGATGTCTCCAAACCTTGTTCTTTCGGAGGAGATTGATACGAAATCTCCCTCTTTAATTTCTTCAACCATTAGATCCCCAAGGCAAGAGAGACGATGGCCGTAAGCAAACCAATGGCTGGGAAAACAATAAAGATTAGTACAAAGGGCATAAGTGGATGGTCAAGATTCATTATTGGATCCTGTTTCTAATTTCTTTTTTGCCCTCGAAAGATTCTCTATCGGAGATCTCGCCTCGGTATTCTACCTGTCTTCCTTTGTAGGTCTTCGGCCGGTTATCTTTCATTCTTCGCCCCTTTTGAAATTTCTCGATGTATGCTTCATCAAGTTTGCTCATCACCAACTCCTGTTAACTTTAAAAACTCTTTATATCTGGATATCTCCTCTCTTATTAATTTTTTATGGTCGCTATTTTCATCAAACGGAACAACCCATTCTGGGTGTTCTAACTTATGCTTCCTACGATCAATATAGATGTAATCTCCATCGCTTTTGAAAATAGATAAACCAATGTGTGGATCCCCAAGGTGAATTTCTTTTTCAATTCTTTCTATGAGATTTAGTACCACTGTGTTATCAGAATCAATGGCGGCTCTCAATAATTCGCATTCTTGATAATTTATAGGCTTTGGCGAAACTCCGCTATATAATTTTTCCTCTTGGTATTTTCTCCAATCTTTAAGACCAGGAGGAAAAATGAGATGTCCCTTTGAACGAATGGTTTTTTTATCTTTGTATTCATTGACAACCAAAACAACATCCTTAAATGCATCAGGTCTGTATTTTCTTTTTGTCGAACAAGATTTTCCAGTGGCTCTCGTTTTAAAATCTATTTTGATATCATCCAAGACTGCATCATATGTTTGATCTCGAATGTGTTCTTCGATAAGGCCAAACAATTCTTTTTGTTGGCTCTCTCTTGTGTCATCTTGTGCGCTAGAATTATTCATCATCAACTCCTATTTCGTTCCATTCGTGATAAGACATGAAAATCGGGTGAGGTCGTTCAACATTCTTTCTTTCCTCTGAACTTAGAAAGTTACAGTAGCCATCCCAAGAATCTATGTTGTGATACCATGGGACTTCAACTTTGCTTTCTATATCTATTATAACAGGTTCAAAGATTTTGTCAAGTAAAAAATGTCGTGCAGAATATCTTTCTTCTTTTGGCAGTTTCTCCCTGGGATATATTCCGTCCTCCATAACCTCAGAATTATACTGTCCGGTGCCCTCGCGGAGCTTTCTACGACAAGCAACAAAGTCATCGCGGCCAAATGTAAATCCAAGATACTCATTATCCTTAACTGTCTTCCCGTCGTGGCTCAACATAAATGGTCTCTCACTTGAAATATCTTTTCTATGTGATCTCAAAATCTCAGGATCATAAACCCCGTAAGGGAATGCCACATAATATCTTTTGGGAACGATCCACTTGCTCAGTTTGATCGAGACTCTGAAAGCAGTGGTTGCTCCCCAAATGATGCTCCAAGATAAACAGTCTCGTTTGCCCACGTCCTTTGCATGAACCGGAACGTAAAAGATTGGGATTTGTTTTCTCGTCTGTGATGGATAGGGATCGAGCCCTCTTCCAATCCAAACAGGATCTTGGACCCACTCTCCAAGTCGATGTCTTATCAACGGCTTCATGTCATCGTTACAGACAATCCAGATGGTTTCACATCCAGCCCAAGTACACTCATACACCGCTCGCTCAACCGCGAGGTAGTTCGGGGCTATCGGCATCATCGCGTCGTGCCAGTCCATTTTGAAATCTAATGGCTGTCCTGCCACCGGTATGATGCCGGCCAGATGAAAGCTGCTCAATTAATCCTCATCGGGTTTTGGGCTGAATAAATTTGTCTTTTTAGGCGCCGGTGGCATGCTTCCTCAATTTTTGGAGATCATATATCCCCGGTTTTGGTGTATATTTTGGCAAACGTGCCACACCATGCAACCTCTTGTATAATCCCAAAAGAGCGTTTCGATGCTGTTCGAGAGCACCGATTGATTTTGAGAGGCGGTCGTGAGCTTTCCCGGTGCGTCCCAGTTCTTTTGGAAATCGTTTACCATAATTTTCTATTTGTGCTCGCGCGATTATTAACTTAGTTAAAAGTGGTTCCAGGCGCTCTTCATAAAATCTTATTACTCTTTCTAGCATCTCGGATAATGTCTCGTTTTCATGGGGAAAGTCTCGGTAGTATGGGCTGCTGATATAGAATGTGTCGTCGTCCTGCCACCGAGAAGTACCAAATTTCTGATACTTGTGACAGTCACGATCGGGGAAGCCGGCCTGTCTTCCGGTCTCGCCGGCCTCTCCATGGAGACTTAATACACAGATAAGACTGTTTGCGTAGTCAAGGACCTCTTCGGAGAGTTTAAAGTCTTCCCCACTTATCTGAGCTTCCTTCTTATTCCTTTTCTCTCTTGGGGGTCCGATGTCGATGTCTCGTCTACCAAAAGGATTCCAAACTTCATCAATGGCTTCTTCTTTAAGATATTCTCGCCAGTTTTCCATAAGGAGCTTCATCTCTTCACCCACCCCTTCCAGCTTTCACATAACTTTCCGTAAGAAGCATTTTCGGCGAGTGCGGCGTCGGATTCGTCGGAACGAATAATTCCCTTCTCTTCCATCATTTGCAACGAAAGCTGGAGAACCTCATCATGTTTCCCATCATAATCTGAAATTCTTATTAGGAAATCCCTAAATCCATCGGAATGGTTCAATTCATCAATTTTTGGGTAAAAGTCAAAGCGAACGACTGGATCCTGCCTATAATCATTGCTATCTATTGTATCTGGATCAATCCCTCTATCTTCTCCGGCTGCTTTGAAGATTTCTTCAATTTCATTTTGCCAGTCTCCAAAATCGTATGCAACCCCGTCGTCGTCTAATGCATATTTGAGATCATCGGGAAGTGGCCAACCCATTGCGGCGGAATAGTGCATATTCTCCGGATCCTCACTGTCGAGATTTAAATCTACACTGACAGCATGCAAACTATCTTCATATTCAGCCAAGATATTATTGTAAATTGCTAGGTTGACCTCACCTGGATCTGCTGGGTTTTCATAATTATTCTCAAATGCGGAAGTCTCCAGTGTCTCATAGGCCTGTTCAAATTCATTTATCATCGCGTTTGCAAGATCTACTGGGTCGTATGTTTTTAATTCCTCTTTCGATATTGGGCCGCTGAAGGAGTCCTTATTTTCGAGTATGGCTTCCGATACTTTTTTAATTTCGGGTGTTATTTTTTCTGATGGCTGACCAGAGAATGTTTTATATTCTTCATAAAATCTTTCATAATCAGAAACATGGCCGGCCAAAATGTTTTTGGTAATGTGACGAAAAAAAGCCACGGATCCGATTTCCTTATTGTCAAAATTCCATATTTCGGAAGGGTTTGTACTTGTTTGCTCCGAATTGTAAACTATTACAATGTGCTGCCCCGTATCGTGGGCATCAAGATTTCTCAGCAAAATCATATAGAAAGCCTTACCTTCTTTGGTATATTGGTGAAAATAATTACTGCCCTGTCTGGAAATGCACCATGGTGCACCCCGGCCGTAGTAGCACGATGCCTTTTGTGTGGTTGGCCTCACCATAAAGAAATCATCATTTTGAAAAATGATACTTGATCCGGCTCTTGCAGCTTCGCGTTTCTTTTTTCTCTTTTGTTTGTCGGTGAATCCCAGATCTCTATTAACTTTTTTCAAATCTTCTAAGGTTTTATAAGAGCCAAGATCCGTGTTTTTTATTCTCTGCCTGTTTTCGTGAAACTTTTTTATTTCTCTTATTATCTCTTTTGCCGCGTTATAGGCGATGTGGTAGCGCCGGCGAAACATAGCAGGTGTCCCAAGAGTGTCACCATATATCGGGATATCCTGTGGTGCGACAGTCGCTGCGGCTTCTTTAGCCATAACAACTAATCGTGTGTAAAGTTGGTTGGCCATCCACATTAAATATTTATTTCTGCCGGAAGGATCTTTATTGGAAAGAGTCGTTATTACATCTGCGTTAATGTCTGGATATTTTTTTTTAACATCGTCAAGAATTCCCTCTATAAGAAGTTGTGTCCTATCTAGTGTGGACCAGCGCCGAAAATTTTCAAATAAGGATTTCATATCTATAAATAGTTCGCGCGATTTATTAAGTTGGCAATTTTTGATGCGTAAGTTTCTGGATTGCGACTAAACTTTTCAATAATTTCTTCCGGAGTTTCATAGCGAAATTCAAATCTTTCATCCTTGTGGTAAAAGTTTTTAATATCTGGAATTATTTGTCTCTCTACCGCTTCTATCTTGGGAGAATAGTATCTATAAATATTGGGGTTGTAAGTGTCTCTGCCGTTCCGAGCACCCTTGATTCCTGCATCTTTCATCATCTGTGTGATTTTAAACTTTGCCATCGTGTCGGAGTAGTCGAAATCGTCTATCTGGTTCTCATCAAGATATGATATCGCCACAAGGTCTTTTCTAAGTCTCCCCGACGTTTGATTTCCGAATCTGTCTGAGGGGTGAAAAATAACCTTCTGAATGAAGTTGTCTTCGGTCTCAAATAAATTATGATCATGCTCCATACCAGAGCGAACATGAAACCAATCAATAACTCTGCACTTTCCAAACTGCTGTTCCTTTACTTTTGACAAACCTCTGATATCTTTATCATCAAAGATTATGAGTTTATTAAATTCAAACCTCCCGAGCCTAGAATTATGGGTTGAAGCTTTTAATTTATCTTTTTGAACACCCAATGATACAACTTTGTCTCCCATCGGCAGAAGGCCTGCAAGAGAGAGGGAAATTATTAATCTTTGCCAGATGATCGCCTTGCTGGCGCCAGGATGTAGGCCCAGAAAAGAGAAATCGTACCCCTCGTTACACATGTCAAAAATAAAGGGGACAAGAGGTTTACAAAAAATACAAGGATAGTTATTATAATAAGAGAATAGAAGAGCATTTAGCCCCCCTCCAATAACGATCATTTCATATTTATATTCATGTTTGTCTAGTCTTTTCACGTGCACTCGTTTTTTCGCGAATGGTTTTCTTTTTCTTCGGGGCTTCTAAAAGAACCTCCCTATCGCCCACTTCCTCTCTAATAAGATCTTTGAGTAAATTCAAAAATTGTTTATCTGTCAGTTTCATTTGTATTTATTCCTTTAGCACGCCTACAACGTGATTTTCTAACACTAAATAGACTTTACCTTCGCCAAAATCAACCTCTTCGATCATATGTGCCAAAACGACCACTTGTTGTCCTGGTGAGATGGGCGGCCTCACATCTGACGCTATTAATAATATTTTTACTCTTTCATATTTTTCCTTTGTTTTAAAATTATCAGGAAGAGCTATAAGGCTTTCTTCTTTTGCGGCTGATGATTTTTCTATAAGTAGATATCGGTTACAGGGTTCAAATTTCATGTTTCCTCCAGGTGCATTATATTTTTCGATTCTCTAAGTGCTTCTAAATATTCAATTGGCAATTCGCATGCACCGCCGGCACAGGCCGAGTCTGCTTCAAAGTGTACATTATTCTCCTCTTCACACATTGTTGTCCAATCAACGTCTCCATACTCTTGAGAAAGCTTTTCCCATCGCTTTAGGTTATAAACGTCTTTTAAACAATAAGTCATCTTTCTAACATTTCCCTCAAAATGACTATGGGCGAACTTGATGGCGGCGGTGGCCCAGTCTCGCTTGACGGGAGTAACCTGATCAAGCGGCTCTCCAATTCCTAGCAAACAATCGCTTGCGGCCCAAAGATCGTGGTCAAAGGCTGCGATGCCCTTTTCGATGATCCCAGAAGCAAAAAAAGAACCTGCGCCGTATTCACGAAGGATATCGTTAGGGTAAGGTACGGCACAAAATGGAGCCTGTGGATAGTCTTTATCTCCAGAACATGGAATCAGGGAGATCCCTGCGAAGTATTTTCTGTTTTTATAAATATAGTCTGCAATTTCATCCCACTCATCTTCTTTGACATGAATTGTGTTGGAAACATTGTGGCTCAACCATGGTTGTGTACAAAGATCTTTATTGATTCCATAACGAACCCAATTCTGCTGTGTTAACTTCACACTTTCCAACAACTTTAGTGCATCAATTTGATTCTTTGTCTTAGCTCCAACTGGAACTTCACAAAGAAAAGTAATAACTTCTGTGACTTCGTTTGGATCCCACACTGAAACTTCAACGGCTCGGGGATTATATTTTTTAAAATGTTGAACTGGGTTCTCTTGTTTATTTGCCTGTACTCTTCGGAAATATCTCTTTGCATGATGGGGGTGAATACCGCTGGCAGTACCAAGGATGCAGCTTGTTGATCCTGCCGGCTTTACACAAGTCGTTCTTGCCGCTTGGTTAATCCCGATTATTGAAGCGACACACTTATTAACCTCTTTAACGATCTTGGCACCATTTCTTTGAACCTGTGGGTCAAATAGAAGTTCGGCATTATCCATCATGCCAGTGATAGAGACGCCGAGCAACGCTTCCCTTTTTGTTATTTTCTCGGTTGTCTCCCCTAAGTACGGAAAGCTCGTATAGGAAGATTGAAGTGTTCCAATTATGGCGGCCGCTCGACAAGCTTTATAAAAGTTCTCTGGAGTATTTGCCTTCTTCCCATTAATCTCGGTCAAGTTACAAAACTGCCATCCAGGTTTGCCTGTCTCCACGTCAACTGGATAAAGGCCAATTTCGACACAGGGGTTAAATCCCATCTCTGTACTCTCGGCCCACACAAAGGCCGGTTCTCCAAATTCTCGCACCCACTCCATCAACTGATTAAACTCTGCCTTTGTGGTTTGATCGCGGATAAGAAGGGCACTGTTGTTTGATCTTCCTCGCTGAGGGTTTTCAACAAACCAGTTACCCGTCTTTGCTCTGGCCATCTCTTCATCATCGGGTGAAAAGAGTGCAATAGTTGCAGATCGCCTGACACCACCTGAAATGACTGCATCGGCGGCGTGCATAATAATATCATAAACATCTATGGGCCGCATGCGGATATGGTTGCTATCTCCGAGGCACGTCTCAAACACTTGTCGGATCTTCTCAATAGACCTCTTCAGTCCGTCCGGGCCGGGTGCCTTTGCGCCGGAACTCAAAGGTGCTCCCGCTGGTCGCACTTCTGAATAATCGAAAATAACCCTGTGTCCAATGTATTCATCAAACTCTTGATTTCCGCCGAAGTAGCTTGTCACCAACACACCAATAGCATCTGCCCAGCCCTCAATAGAATCTGGAACGACGAAAACTTGGGCGCCCGTTGTGCCATCCGGGCGATTAACGAGAGGAAGAGAGGCAACGTGGTGCTTTTGAATAGAAAAGCCAATACCACAACCACATAAAAGAAGATACATCAGTTCTTGAAAAGCTCTGGTGCGGTTGATGTGACCAAAGCCGCAATTGTATACACGTGCATTGTGCTTAAAGATTGGATCTCCTCCGAATTGAAGAATTCTTTGAGAGCCCAGTACCTCTTTCTTGTGAACCGATGTTTCGGCTTCGCCAATAAGAGACATAATTTCGTCATTGTCCTTGAATCTTTCTCGGTGCATATCAAAAACTCGGGTAACCTGTTCTTTCCAAGTCTCTCGTCTTTTTAATTCTGGCAAATACTTTGCATATTTTGCTATTCTCGTATATTCTTGTAGTGCGTTGATTGACATTAATTACTTTCCCCCGTTTTTTACTTTTTTATATAATGTGACCAATTTCTTTTCTTGTCTTTTCTTAGCTTCTTTTTTAACGTCTCCAATGGTCTCACCCGTTGAGGATTCAACTCTTATTGTGACATTTGCTGTATCCATATAGATCGGATAGATGATTCCATCCATGCCGTTTCTATTTTTAGCGATAAAGATGCGGCCGGAATTACTCAATTTGTCTTCCGACGTTCTGGATATTGAAAAAATAAAGTCTGCGACAAAACACTTATTAAAAGCCTCACTTATGGATTCCATTGTAATAACTTCGGCATTTAATCCAGAACGATTCGTTTGGGATGCGGTCCATACACAACAATTGTGTATTTGCGCCAGTGCTCGTAGCTGTTCATAAATAGTCTCCAACTCATGCCTTTTCTCTTTTAATGTGGAAATTGGGCGCAAAAGATCCCCGTAATCTACCAGTATCACATCGGGTTTAAAGCCGCGATTTATTAATTTTTCGAGGTGATTTTTTAGTGTGTTCACACTGGCGGATTTTGTCGGATATTCCTTGATAACAAGCTTTCCGTTTAACATTTGGACCTTTTCATAAATCTCTTCTTTGAAAGAGCTAAGATCGTTAAGGGGTACATTTGTTATGCAGCTATCAAATCTGGATCCCACAACTGTATCTGCCAATTCGAGAGTATAATACACCACATTTCTACCAGCCTTTAGGGCTTCTGCTCCGAGATGAACAAGTGCCATACTTTTCCCGGCTCCAGTTGGGGCGATCACCACTCCAAGTTCTCCCTCTCCCAACCCTTGGTGAGTTATGGTATCAATTTCTGGCCAACCAGTCGGAGTGGGGTTTCGAGACTTGAATAAAAACCGCTGCTCAAAGTCTTTTATATAGTCATGACCAAAGTTAGAATCTGAGCCGAGCTTTAGGGCATCGTTGATAACCTGAGAAATTTCATCAAAAGAAGAAGTCTTAAGAAGTCGAACAGATTTCAGCATTGCCTCTTTTAACTTTTGTTTGCGGCAAAAATCGAGAGAAGTTTCAATAATATATTCAGAATCTTCTATCTGTGTTTTAGATATTCGTGCGAAGAAGTTTCTAATTTGTTGCTTAACAGAGTCGTTATGTTCTTCTAATTCTGTTCTCAGAATAGATGTCATAATCTTTTCTGTCGGGTGGACAGAATACTTCTCTCTATATTTTTTGACCAACTGCACAAAAACCTGGAGATATTTAAGCTCCAGAAAATTAATATTTAAAACCTCGAACATTTGATCTGCGAATGGTCTATCAACTAAAATCAAATGACACAAGCTTTCTTGAAAGTCTTTGCCGTATTGGCTAAAGTCTTCCTTCGGCATTATTCCCCCCCATTATTTTATTATAACACCTAAGATTCGTCTTGTCAAGCCTTACTTGATATTCTTTTGAAAGTAGAAAACAGGTCTGATGTATCCCAGTTTCCAAAGCCATCTTCGGCCATGCGTTTAATCACTTCTGTCTTGTTAAACTCTGGCTCGAAATTATCAAGAGTGTGCTTTACCCTGCTTTTATCATTAATTGACATAGACGGGGAGTAGAGTTGCATGATTTTATAATTTTCTGTTATAATTTCTTCTGCTTCACAGATTGAAGAGAAGGCCTTCAATCCTGTATTGTCGTTCTCGCAGAATTCTATGAGTGCTGGAATAGTCACGGACTTCTCCTCCGCGAAAAATGGGAGGCGTTTAGAAATGGTTCCGAGGCCGACACCCTTAACTCCCGGAAGGTTGTCGCTTGAATCGCCTGCCATGGCGCGAGCTAAGGCAAAATTCGTTGGGTGAATTTTAAACTCTTCCAGGAGCCTTGGCTTGTTCATGAATTTCTTTTGAATTGGTCGATAAAGAACCGTCTCATCATCACACAATTGGAAGAAATCTTTGTCGCTGGATATGATCACCTTCTGCCATCCCTTATACCGTGGAGACTGCGAGATAAACGAGATAATGTCGTCCGCTTCAACACAGTCTGCCATCAATTGAATAACTGGCATAAAGTTTAGTATCTCCATGAGCCGGTATTGCTGCCAAACTTTATTTTGCATCTCCTCATCTTTAGTAAGGACACGGACATCGCGGTTGAGTCGGATGGGCTTGCGCCCCTCCTTATAGTTCGAGTTAATCTGCTTTCTTCGCAGGGAACCACCAGCCCCGTCCCAAGCTATAATAATTTCATCAGGCTTCATCTCTCGGCAAAGCTTCTGTAAGATCCCGAGGAAACCTTTATATCCTCCGATCGGCTGGCCATTTTTGGATAGACTGGGGTTAACAATATATGCCCTGAAATATGCATTCAGGGCATCGATGACCATTACTCTCTTCATTTTGACCTACTCTTCGACTTCGTAAAAATCTTCTGCTTTTCCTTGTCGATTATCAAATTTATAAATTACTTCTTCATCGATGATCTGATAGACTCTTTTCCGAAACTTATCATCTTGCATTTTCTCGACCCACTTCGTTGCCTGAAACTTTTCAGTTGAGCCATCTTCGAAAATCATGGTATACCAAGCACCTGACTGGATGATGTTATCCGATCCCTTTATCGCGTCGAAGAGCGACTCGTCATCTTGAATGGCGACATCATCGCCACCCCAAAGGATGCGGAAATTACAGCGTCTGCCCGAAGTTCCAAATCGGGACTTTTCAAGTTTTACCTTGACTTCCGAGCCAATGCGAAAGCCGTTGTCATCAAGAACAAAACTTGCCTTGGCTTTGCGGCCTGTTAGCCAAATGCGGAGAGAATAAGCATAAATCATAGCTTTCCCGCCGGGAGTTACATATGGGGTGGTCATCGCCTCTGACGCAATGCGAGTAATATTCGTCTTTAATTGATTTAGAACGAGGAATGTTGCTTTGGCATTTGCGATGGGTAGGGCCAACTTTGACATAGCCCTCGCAAGAATGCGAGCCTTCATAGCCATTTGCGACATCGGATCAAAGCTGCCTTGGACCTCGCTAATGGCCGGTGTTAGTGCCAGCGAATCCCAGATAAAAAGAATCTGATTTTTGGATCCGAGTAGCTCTTCGATAGTTTCGAGAACAAATTCTACGGACTGGGCCTGGATATATAGAAGTCTTCCTAAGTCACACCCGGCATTTATAAGAAATTTTGGATCGATGGCAGATTCTGAATCGAAATAAACAACATCCATGTCCATCTTTTGAGCATTGGCGGCGATTTGTGCTGCCATATAGGATTTGCCAGTTGCCTCTAAACCTGCGATTTCCGTAACTTTTCCTACGGGGATCCCAGACAACTGCCCTCGGCAGATAATGGAATCAAGCCAACGTGAGCCGGTAGGAATCCACTGGGTAACCTCTGTCGGGTTTGCCTCATTGAGGTCGTGGGCGACATTCATTCCGGCCTTCTTGTTGATAAGCTTCCGCATCTCAGACATTGAAAGTTTGCCGGTTGGTGTTGGTTTTCTTGCCATAAATTAATCCCTCGAAATAAAAATGGGAGCACTTATTTTAAACCGCGTGCCCCCAAACGGTGGGGGGGATTGTTAGTTTCCAGTTAACTCATTGAATGCAGCAACAACATCAGGAGTTGTATTCGATGGAGTAGGAGGAGTGAAAGAATCGGATTCATCGCTCGTGCCTTCCAGAGAATTAATAAATCCGTCCAAAGCTGCTTGAACTTCTTCAAGCGTCTTTTTGGGGAAGAGACCATCGATGTTAGGGATATTATCCATAAGTCGAGTGCACTCCTCATCTCCTCCCACTGCTTCATCACAAAGCGGAGAGGTTCGTCGACGCGGCGTCAAAGTGGTCTTGGGGAACTGTGCTCCCGGCGGCTTCCCGTAGGTCATAGTAAGATCGGTTCCGTCATCGATCGCAGTAATATCACCATACTCGGGATTCAAAACCAAGTTGAGGAGGGAAGTATAGGCTTCTTTACCATAGCCCCAGATACGAATTCCTTCTGCCTCTTCACCACGAACCATTACGGGTGAGAAGAAGCGTTGACGAGGGCTCAAGTCCTTAGCGAGTTTCATGGTATCAGGATCCTGATTCCCATTAAATTCCTTCCAGAGTCGATCCTTAAAATCACAGATGGGACATCCTTCCCCATGATTTTTCTTAGGACAGAGAAGGCCTCCTCGCTGATCTGGGCCCAAGTTATAGTGGAACCAATAATCCTTAAAGGGATCGCCGTCAGCAGTTGGAACGATGCGGATTGTCTGTGTGCCGTCTTTTGGACGCCAAAAAGACCCTCCTGCCTTCCCGTTGTTTTTAACGCTATCGAGCCTTGCTCGAATTTTTGCAATATCTAGTGCCATGTTAATTTTCTCCTTTTATTATTGAAATTGTGCCATTGGCTAAAGTCAAGACGACAAATCTCTCGTCTTGCTAGTTTGTTTTGTTGTTTACTCAAAATTACTAATGAGTTCGAAGTTCTCAAGACTTTCAATATTGAAATCCTCAATCTCCCCTATAATCGTGTTTCTGTTAAAAACACGAAATCCTTGTTTATCCAAATCCCAAACAAGATTGCTCCCCTCTGCAAGAGTTCTCTTCTTGCCGGTGCCCTTTGTTTGAGAGATAAAAAATCCTTCTGGAAGGTTGTCCAGTGTTATAAATCTCATTGTTCGTAGACTTCCGTCTATTTTCCTAAATGTTCCTGAATGTGCTTTCAATTTATTTCCTGTAATTGGATGTTTGGTGTTCTTTCTATAACATAGCCGAGATCATAGTCGTAATTGGTTGAATACACAGCGTATGTTATATTGAGATCTTCTGTTGTTTTTGATTTCACTTGCTTTTTCAGCTTGTTGAATAAATCGCTATCGGTTCTTAACTTATCTTCGTTTATACTATAAATATAACATCTTTCGCGGGCTTTGTCAAGGGAAAAAAACATTTTTTCTTCATTTTTTTCCGCGTCGAAAAGGCCGATCGTTAATATGCGGTGTGTTTCCTTGGGTTTCCCGATTTTGCCAATTACTGGTTTTGTATTCTGGAATACATTTATCATATGGATCGTTGAAACTAAAACTTCATTTAACTTATCGTGATATCCGATAATCGGGGCACTCCCCACAACAGAATCAAGTTCGGTATTTGAAACTATATACATCTTCTCAAAAACTCCAGATCGTGCGTACTCTTGCATCACACCAAAAACGAGTCTTTCACGCATTTTTTGTACTTTATTGAGCAACATCATGTCTGGTTTAATATAAAGAACAGAAATTGGCAAATGCCTAATGTGTTCCAATATTTTTAAAGAAGCACAAGATATTTTTCCTGAACCTCCAATAATAAAAAGGGTCTCTCCCTTTGTTCCCTTGAAAAATGTTTTGATTTTTGGGAGATCCACGTTCTCGTATTCCTCTGCTGTCTGACACTTTAATACATTATAGCACCCCTTTCCCTCGATGTCAACATTTATTTTAAATATTTTATACTGAGGATATTGATTAAAAGCATCTGCAATATTACACCCAGCATCCCCTAGACCTATGATATTCAAATTATACCCCCAGTTTCTCTAGTTGGCCAAAATTTTGACCTACTCTGACATTCACCATAAATTTACCAAGGGCCGTATTAGAAAAAATATCTATGATTTCTGGCAATTTTTCTTTGTCTTCTTTAGAAAGGTCAAGTACAATAGAATCATGGATCGGGAAAGCAACATATGATTTACATCCTTTTAGGTAATTAGATACTTTAATCATTTGTCTCAGAACATTTTCGGCACATGTTGATTGAATAATGTAATTCAATGCGGTTCTCTCCTCTGACGGGATCACCTTGTCCCAAAAGGTTTTCACTTGGCCCTGTGTGAAGTACTTTTGTACCACCGACTCCCTGTTATATGTATGCTCGCACCGGTGGTCCTCGCTCTCGGGATTATATAACCATGCGAAAATTCTTTTTTTGGCCTCGTCCCTCGTTATTGAGTCTTGAAATATATTCTTAATGTTCCATTCGTGTATATCGCCGATCGGCTGAGACTTCCCCTGCAAAGCAAGCAAAGTTCGTAACTCCGCAGCGTTAAAATCAAGCTCAACAAAATAATCATTATGAGGTTTGACCACACAGCGAAGCTCTTTCTTTAAAGTTAGAATTGGAAAGCTCTTCGGCACTGTTGTTAGGCGCCCCGTCTTTGTTCCGTGAATATTAAATTTGCACGAATGTTCAATCTGATTTAAATTTTGTGAAAATTTTCTATGATCTGCCTTAAACATGGAAAGATTCTTGGGATTCAAATTTAAACTTCTATATTTTATGTCTTCGATTATCTCAGTCAAAGAAACAAGATAATCATAATTCTTTGGCCTTTCATAATTCTCAAAAACGTGCTCACAAATATAATTTTTGACTTGACAGAACTCCTCAAGGAATCTTTGAGGTACTAAATCAAAAAAACAGTTCTCATCGAGCGATACACGAGCCGTCATAAAAGATTTGACGAAAGCCCTGAGTTTGTCACTGGATCTCTTGTAGCGGTCTTTCAGGGCCTCTGGACATACCATATCGAGGGTTTTTCCTCCACAATAGAGTTTTGCATACTCAATCTCCTTCCCTTTGAGAAATCCCGAATATGACCATGTGTGAGTCAGGTCATCTGGCAATTCTTGGTTGAAAAGAAGTTCATCATAGTAAATTCCGACGCAATCTTTTTTGTCGTCAAGTGTCTGAAAAAGCATGATCCCTCAATATATTTCGTTAATCGCTCTTTGTATTACTATTTTAACATATTCAGAGAAATTGTCAAGGGGAAATTTCGTATTTTGTGTAAAATTTTGTCTGAAAAGCTCATAGGTAAGCGATCCCTCATATATGAATGGCAATCTAAATTTCTTATCAATATAATCTATCCCCCGACCTTCTGGTAGATCGATAGCATTAAAAATTATTTTATCAATCTCGGTGTCTCTATACGGATGTCCGGTTTCTTTATTTCTTATTAAAATATACTTTTTAATCCAATAATTTCTTTTTAAGGTTTCTTCGAATACCTTTTCTTTATCGACTTTTTCCCGTGAGAAAACACAAAGACCCTCTCTATAAAATGGAGCATCATTAACCAAAGAATTATACCCCATTACGATCATGGAAAGTAAATACTCGATGTCTTCGCGATAAACTCTAACAAAATTTTCAGTCAAATAACTTGTGGCTGCATCAATGCCGGGGCCTGCAAGTCGTATTTTATCTTTATTTGTTGGAGATGACATATCAAAATTTAATTTCCAAGGAATATTTTTATCAATAAGGAATCCGGCATTTATTGCTGATTGTCTATAAAATTGAAAATTTGGAGAATCGAGGAACAATTGTTTATCTGCATTACTTGATGGGTCTAAATCTGCTATTTCTATAGAAAGACCCGAAGAAATCGAGGAAACTTTATTTGATAAGCGATAGGCAGTTCTCGTTAATATATTATCTCCCTTGTTATTCATAAAATCATTTATAAATTTTTTTGAATAATCTTTTATATTTTTTATTTTATTGTTCTGTTGTTCTAAAAAGATATTTTTATTAAACTTGGACACCCTTTTAGTCAAATAAACATTATAATTTATATCTGCATCTTCGAACGCCTTAAAAATTTTAGGAGACTGCAAATAATTGTCTTCGGCCAGATTACCATATCTTGCCCTCAAGTTAAAAAAATCCCTAAAAGTTGAATAACACTCGGCCACTTCTGAAAAGACATAAAATGTCTCTCCATCGCTATCAATAGGTTTTAATATTTCTTTTATGGGGGCTACACATATCAGGCTTTTATTTACTTTACCATATAAGATGTTTTCGAATGCCCAATAATTTTTGACGCCAATAGCCTCACCGGAAGCTTTTTGCCTTCCTCCAGGTACAACAAAAAGTTGATCTGCATTTTCGGGTGATATAAAAATTGCGTCATACAATATTCTTTCTACGAATAAAGATAATAAATTTGTTGAATTTGTCGCTTTATATTTTATAGCCATTATTTAGAAATCCTGTTGTAAAGGTGTCTCACTTTTTGACACCCCCTTCAGTTCGAACAGCCTTTATCCCTACTTCATCTGGGGTGCTCTGCCCACGGACAAGTCCGCCCTGTGTAGTCTTACCCTTCGACCCCGACCCTTTAACCGGCGGGTTTCCCGAATTTATAAATTTAGTCTCCAAAGCAGTTTCAAATGTATTATCACTTATAGTGTTTTTAACACTTATAACTTGATGGTATCCGCCGAAACCCATTATATTAAATATTGAACCTGGGATCCATGGATGTCCACCGTCACCCACAGCTTGGGAGGGATTAATAAATACCAAACTTCCAGGCCAAAAAAGAGTGTTTCCATATAATCTCAAATTAACCATAAACACATTCCTCAGGATAGCAAACGGCGAAGACCCCTCGACCAGTCTTCGCTCTTTCTCGAATTTCAGATCGGTTTTTTCAAAAGAGGCGCTCTTTACGATTGAGTCAGCGGCTCCCAAAATAAAATGATATATACCATCTTGTGTTTGATCTGTCTTTTTGGCCTTGGCGTATTTTCCCTTTTTTATTATAAGAGATGAGCCGGCGAAACCTGCCACCGGTTGTGGATATACAGCCAAATAAGAATATTTTATTCCCTCCTTGAGAACTATTGTTTTTGCATCTTGTATGCCTACGACCTTATTTTCAAAATTAAACCACGAAGTTTTATATTCGTAATTATCTCCCGCCTGCTTATTGAAGAAATCTCCAATCCTGTTTTCCACCATATAAGCCAACATATCACCTATGAAGCTCGAAAGACTTTTTTGGCCCTCTTTCTTATTTGTGATTCTTTCAAAGAAGAATGAGGCAAAAAATTTAATATCTATGGGAATATCGGCAATATTCACAATATCGTTTCCAAATCTTACATCTGTGGTTAAAACTTTGATAAAATTAGCTTGTGAGGCATCGACTTTGTTTAAAAGATTGAGTTTGTCCGCATCCAAAGAGTTTACCATAGCTGCCTGGATTATATCTCCCAGAAAAGTATAATAGATGTCTACATTTCCTTCTGTGTCTGCCTCCGAACCTGATGGCTTTTCTTCTCCTGCGGCTATTTTTGTAACTAGCGAGTTGACTGCCTCTCCACTTTGACTATCGGGAAGTTGCGATAGAGTACCCTCGGAGGCCGCTGCATCTACTCCTTGGAAATCAAAAACCGCTTTGAGGGGAAGGGACATATGATATATGGATTCACTTTCTGTTAAGAGGGTCATTATCTTCGTATGTGTTTCGGGAACCAGAGAAGTTTCCAAATTACTTCTTTCTGTTTGTAACTCTGTGACATCTTTTCCTCCTACTTTTTTTAAATTATTCTTTTCCGCATCGCTTATTGTTTTGGAAAGTCGTCCCAGTATTGTGCAATTTTCCTTGGATGGCAATAAAATATTAACAAGGTTATCTGTCGTAAATTCTCCTTCCCAAGACCGATATTCAATGCCTAGTTCGAAAGTTCCGTTTCCAGAATCATTAAAAACAATAGAATAATCCGTGGTTGTCATTTTTAGGGATATACTATTTTCTCTTATTATGTCTAATTCTTCCGAAGTAAACGACCCAAGGCCCTGATGTAAGGGAACCGCCCAACCCACTACTATTTTTAAATATTGTATTCCCTGCCTCAGGGCTTCGTCCTGCTCTAAAATAAGGTCAAGATATCTGAAGACCTGACCTTTTTTGTTTTTTCTAGGAGTTGTTAACTGTCCGAAGTCCTGGAAATAAAGATTTAAATTGGCCGTTATATCTGTCTTTGCGGTGACCTCCGTTTTACCGGCTAACGTCCAATCAAAAGATTTTATTCCAAATCCGTCTCTATTTTTAAAAAAATTACTAGGATCTTGGCTTCCTGCCGTGATGCCGCCAGATGCACCAAAATTTTTACCACTATTTGCATATATTAAGCTTGTTGTGGGAAACGGAATTTCCACTTCATGAGTAGTTGAACTTTTCTTTTTTGATCCTTTCTTGGTTGCTGTAGTGGTGTATAGTTTAAAAAGTCTTATAGATGGCACCAATTGAGATAGTTTTTCTGTCGGGAGCGAAAGAATACCATATCCTTTCTCTTTTTTTCTTAATTTACTAAGGGGGTTTGTCGAAGTGCTGTATAGGGATAAAATCCTATCATCATTTTGTCGAATACCGCCAAGTCCGGGTGCGCGGACTCCGACAGGTATGGAGGCGTTAACGACAGAACGGCGGTCTTTAGACAGTTTCGCCAACTCCCCTACATGCCCGAGAAGATAGTTTTGATGATCAAACTTTCCAACTTTTTTAAGCTCTTGGGCAGTAAACTCTTTTAATTTATCTCCAAAATCTTCCACCTCATCATCGGTGAGAATGCCGTCTTCATCGTCCCTCACAAATTGTTCCGCTGCCGCCCGGGCCGCGTCTAATTGTTGTTGTTTTGCGTCGCCTGTGATGCCAGCGGACTTCAATTCGGACGCCGATTTAGCGACTATAGTTTCTACGGCTGCTCTTTTCTGGATATGGTAATAGTTTGCTACGTCGCGGGATAAAACCTGATGATCTAAATTATCAATCTTTCTCTTATAGAGGTGGGAGTCTTTGACGGTGCCTACCTGAGCCTCGATAAGTTGTCGGACAACTGGTGCTGATCCTTTACCGTATGTTTCTTCAATTGCTGCGTCAAATATCGCGCGGTCGCCAGAGAGATTCTCATCGTAAAGAGCATTTAGATCCTCATATCCGGCTTTCTCCGACCTAAGAGCTTTTTTAAATTTCTCCCCTTCATTGTACACCTCTATGGTCTTATCACCATCAAAGCCAGCGCCGTATTCCGGGTTGTTGGCGGTCTTCAGTTTTTCATCGAAGCCAGGGATTTCTTTTAAATTCTTAAATCTGTCAGGTTCGTCAGACATTTTTTACCTTATATCCTATAATATTCTAATATCGATTCTATCGAAAGAGGGACATAATAGATATCTCCTACCTTAAAGTGAGACTCTGTTGGTTTATTATTAAATTGCGCGATGACCCACCAGTAGGTCGAATCTCCATAAAATCTGTGTGCTACTTTATAAAGCCGGTCGCCAGCTTTCCATCTTTTTGTCTCATAGGATATGTTTGTTAGCTCCTGGAGATCTGGGTGATATATTGTAGGAGTTTCAAATTGATTTATTTTCGTAACCCCCCTTTCACGAAATAGCTCGTCATAAATTTCGCTATTGTTTGTTATTATAAATTGAGAAGTGTATCTAGATAGTGACATTTTATTTTCCTTTATTAATCGCTGGGGGGAATGGGTGCGAAGTAGTCGACCCCGGAGTTGGCGGTCGCGGCCGCCGTTTTGGCTTCTTTTTTCTTCGTTGCATTTGCGCTTGTATCGTTAGA
>Ga0208299_1000086_pt1 | contig 88423 bp, 81 predicted proteins | sample 15_taG_FD_184089 | JGI IMG/M metagenome (GOLD analysis project Ga0208299, IMG submission 184089) | Marine viral communities from the Subarctic Pacific Ocean - 15_ETSP_OMZ_AT15312 metaG (SPAdes) (version 2) | ecosystem: Environmental > Aquatic > Marine > Oceanic | place: Pacific Ocean | collected... | reverse complement strand
TAGGATGATGGGGATGAAGACAAGGACTACTAATAATATAGGCGCTATTCATGAAGAATGGTTTTCAAAAAAAGGACTTGACTTAATCGAATATATGCGTTATAGGCAAGAAGAAATAATAAATATTGTTTTGGAAAGTTTAAATGCATAGCCCAAGAGTTTCAATCATCACATCATTATATAACGCAGACGATCAAATAGAGGACTTTCTAGAGGATATAGTAAAACAGACATACTTTGATAAATGCGAACTTGTTATAATTGATGGAGCATCGCCTGGGGAAGAATCTGATGTGATAGCTAAATACCAAAAGCAATACAGCAATATTCTTTATCTTCGCCTGGAAGAAGACCCAGGTATATACGGCTGTTGGAACTACGCAATAGAAAATAGTTCTGGTGATTATTTAACAAATGCAAATGTGGACGATAGAAGGGCATACAACCAAATAGAAAGATTTGTATCTGCTCTGGATAGTGACGCAGATCTCGATTTGACTTACAGTCACACATTTGTTACCCACAAGCCCTATGAGACGTTTTATCAAAACTCTTCCGGGTATCAAATGTATCCATCCTTCCCGTTTTCTAAGGAGATGATGGTTAAATGCCTACCAGGCTGTCAGCCATTGTGGAGGCGGGCCATGCATAAAAAGGCAGGACTTTTTGATGATAGCTATAAATTTGCAGGCGATTGGGAGATGTGGCTAAGAGCCGTTCGCAATGGTAGTAGGTTTATGATGATTGAGGGTGTTTATGGTTTATATTACCACAACCCCACTGGGCTTACAACCGACCCGAAAAAACGTAAGCATAAATTTTTAGAAGAGAAAAAAGTGTTTTGGGAATACACAGACGTGTATGGCCAGAAAGCTGTTGCACAATATGGAGAGCATTTCAAAAGATGAGGAAAGTACATGCAAATGTTATGATTAAAGATGAGAGCCTTTTATTAGAGCAAGTATTGCCTCATTGGAACTCATACCCGATTGACGAGTGGGTTATTTATAACGATTCTTCTACCGATAATACAATTGACTTAATCAACAGCGAGATTGATTCAAAAGTTACTGTCTTAAACGACAACCTACCAGTTTTTGACGAGACCCATTATAGGTCTAGGATGCTCGAACATAGCAGGAACCAGGGCGCTGACTATGTTATTGCCATTGATGCGGATGAGCTTTTATCTTCTAATTTCGTTGATAACTTTAAAGATGTTTTGCATATAAATGGCAAATATAATATACAATATTATTGGTACAATGTAGTTGATAGTTTGCAATTTATGCGCCAAGACCCCTTATATCTTGAAAACTATAAATCATTTATAATGCCCGTGAAGCATACGATGACATTCGACAAATACAGGGACATAAAAATTCACACACCCCGTACAGCACCCATTAATTTGCCTCTGGCAAGGACAAAAGAGTATGGCCTTATCCACCTCCAGGCAATTAACAGGAAATTCTATGCTCTCAAGCAGCTAAGGTATAAGCATTACGAATATCATACGTTTAATCAGTCAACTAAAACATTAAACGCTAAGTACGACCCAGTTGTTAATGGGCTAAACTTTATGGAAGTTAACACACCGAGGCAGATAATAGATGGTATTAATTTTGACCCTTCTGTGTACGAAGAGATGCTATTATTAAAGGGCTATGAGAAATATATTAAAAATAATATGGTAGAAGACTTAATGACATTTGGCAAGGAGTACCTGTAGTATGGACCTATTAGTGACAGGAGGCTCAGGAATGGTAGGCTCAGCATTCCTGCGTGTATATCCAGATGCCATTTATCCAACTCGCCAAGAACTACACTTTATATTAAAAAGCAATTTCCATAAACAAGAGTTTGGAGGGAAAAACATAATCCATCTTGCGGCAAAGGTTGGTGGAGTCAAGGCAAACACAGAACAAGTGGCAGATTTTTATAACCAAAACTCTGCGCTAAATGAAAAGGTATTGTCCGCATCCCACCTTGGGGGAGCAAATAAGGTAGTATCTCTTCTTTCTACCTGTATTTATCCTGATGCTCCTTATGCAGCCTACCCCCTTACCGAGGATCAACTGCATCTCGGACCACCACACCCGTCTAACTTTGGCTATGCATACGCAAAAAGAATGGTAGACGTTATGTCTCGTGCGTACCGCCAACAATACGGATGTAACTTTATCACAGCTATTCCAAACAACCTTTACGGTGAAAATGATAATTTTGATTTAGAGAATGGTCACGTCATACCAGCGATTATAAGAAAAGTGTGGGAAGCTAAAATAGATAATAAGCCATTTATAGGATGCTGGGGGGATGGCTCACCATTAAGAGAATTCACATATTCTGAAGACATCGTTAAAATACTAATGTTTTTGTTAGAAAACTATGATGAGCCGGAACCAATTAATATCGGAAACACCGAAGAGTATTCTATCAAGCAAGTTGTAGAAATGATTTGTTTTATCTTAGAATATGACGGCAAGGTAAGATGGGATACACAAATGCCAACTGGGCAGCATAGGAAACCTAGTTCTAATAAAAAACTTTTAGATTTAGGCTGGGATAGAAGATGGTATACTTCTTTAGAAAAAGGTTTGACCAAAACATGCTTGTGGGTTAAAAATAATTATCCCTTAATAAGGGGTGTTATATGAAAACAGCGCTAGTGACAGGTGTAACTGGCCAAGACGGCTCTTATTTATCTGAATTGCTACTGGGTAAGGGTTATAAAGTAATTGGCCTTAAAAGAAGGACTTCTACTATTTGCACTGAACGTATAGACCATATTTTTAATCATCCAAATTTTAGTATGAGATATTTCGAATTAAACGATTCTGGGTGCATGTGGAGATTGTTAAGCGAGTATAGGCCTGATGAAATTTACAACCTCGCCGCGCAGTCTCACGTTAGAGTTTCATTTGAAATACCAGAGAGTACAACGGACACTATCGCGATGGGTACAATCAGGATGTTAGAGGCAATAAGACATGTAGTTCCTAGCGCAAGATTTTATCAAGCTTCGTCATCTGAAATGTTTGGCGACAACCCACAGATCCCACAGAATGAGCTAACAGCTTTGCAGCCAGCATCTCCTTATGCTTGTGCTAAAGTTTACGCTCATCATTTAGTGAGAAATTATAGGGAATCTTATGATCTGCACGCATCATCTGGTATACTTTTTAATCACGAGTCCCCAAGAAGGGGTGAAACCTTCGTAACTCGCAAAATAACAAAAGCAGCTGCTCGAATAAAATTAGGACTCCAAGGCAAACTGCATCTAGGTAACTTAGACGCCAAAAGGGATTGGGGGTTTGCTGGTGACTATACCAGGGCTATGTGGCTTATGCTGCAACAAGACCAGCCAGATGACTATGTTATCGCGACAGGAGAAACGCACACAGTCAAGGAGTTTTTAGAAGAGGTGTTTAGATTAGCGGGATTAGGCATTGAAAAGCATGTGAGGATAAGCGAGAGATTGTTTAGGCCACATGAGGTCCCATTGTTACTGGGAGATGCAACAAAAGCTAAGCTTAATTTGGGGTGGGAACCAAAAATAAAATTTAAAGAACTAGCAAAGCTTATGTATGAAGAAGATTATAATTTGATTAAAGGAGTTAAAAATGAGTAATAACGAAGATATACAGCTGACTGAGCAAGCCATGGGCGCTTTAATGATGGCACTACAAAAATCTCTGATGGAGCAGTCTGACATCGTCCCTGTTCTTAGGGGATTTAAGTTTAGGCTGTGTCGAGCTGGCCTGATGGTCATGAATCCACCGCTCGTTAAATTTGGTGAGGAAGAAGAGGATGCCGAAGTATAATTATAAGTGTTCTGAGTGTGGTGAAGAATTCCAAGTATATCATTCTATGCTAGAAAGAACAGAGAAGTGTGGTTATTGTGAGAGCACACAACTACAAAGAATTCCGTTCTTATCTTTTTCTGTCTGTAAACCCAATAAAGCGGGTAAGCTTGTAAATGAATTTATACGCGATGCGAAGCAGGATGTGGAAGCAGAAAAGCAAAAACTAAAAGAGGAGCACAATGATTGAAATAATATTTTTAGTGTTATCTATACTTCTGAATATATTTTTAATATGGTACACACGAAATACATTAAAAAATCTTTTGTATTTATCGGAAAACTTAGGTCTGCTGCATGATGTGATATCGGAGTTTGGGGAACATTTAGGAGAGGTATATGAGCTTGAGAGGTTCTATGGTGATCCTACCTTAACTCGTTTGTTAGAACACTCCAAAGCAGTAAAGGGGGAACTAGATAAGTACGAAGATATTTTTCTTTTATCTGAACCCCTTGACGAAGAGGGGGATTTGCTTGATGGCAAGGAAGAGGTCTAAACGTAAGAAGAGACAATATTTCACTCAAGTACATGAAGACGCTATAATTCAATATAACGCCACTTCAGATTCAAGAGAGAGGACCACTTTATACATAACATATATCCAGCCAGCTTTCAATGAGATGGTTGATAAAATTGTGTTTACATATAAGTTTACTACTTTGCCTAATATAGACAATCTTAGAGAGGAATGTAAAATACATTTGACAACCATACTGGACAAGTACAACCCAGAGAAAGGATCTAAAGCATTTTCTTATTTTAGTGTTATAACCAAAAATTGGTTCATACAGAAAGTTAAAAAAACTAATTTACAAAATAAACGGGAGATGAATATCGAAGATTTAAGTGTTGACCACCAGCTAAGGTATGCGTCCGTAGAAATTGAATATGATGAACGTAGACAAGAAGCGGAGTTTTGGGGGCTTCTGTGGAAGGAAATAGAAGGTTGGGAAAAAATGAAATTGAAAGCAAATGAGGAAAAGGTGCTCCAGGCAATAAAAATCCTCCTTAAGGACAAGGATAATCCTAATCTAATTTTTAACAAAAAGGCTATTTATTTATACATTAGAGAAATTACGGGTTTGAATACTAAGCAAGTTGTGAACAACTTAAATAAACTAAGAACTAAATACAAAGTATTCAAACATCGTTGGGATGAGGGACAATTGTGAAAAAATTAGATCATTACTTAGAAAAGACAATTAAGAATATCGAAAGTGATCGTAAGATTACAAGAGAACTGCTTGATGATGTCGTTAGATATTTAAGTAAAGATGAGGCTCGACATGGAGAGGTAGGAATGATTGCATCAAAATATGTAGAGACGCTCCAAAGGTCCAACGAACAATTGGTAAAGGTTGCAACCCTTATCCACAAGAAAGAAGGAAAGGGCATGGGTCTAACAGAGGAAGACAAAGAAGAGATATTTAGCCTAATACAGGAGGATAGCTAATGCCCACTTTAGCAGAATTGATCGATGAGACCCCTATGGGCAAGTTAAATGATAATACTTATGAAAGGTTTGGGATAAGGAAAGACAAATATAATCTTAATAATGTAGCTTCTATGCGACAAGCATTGTCGGCTGTTTATTCAAATGCTCTTAAAGACAATAGCACTGGGCCTTACGAAGCAATTTGTTTAGCTGCCAGTAATGATCCCACAAACGAGATCCCACTACAAGTCCAACCAAAAACACCAGGATTTTTATTGCGAGTTATTGCGAGGATACCCGAATTTCATGCAAGTCTCCCAAAGCCAGACGATGCTTTAGGCTGTGTGGAACTTAGAAATTTAGCGATATTGATGCACCCGGTGTTTTATAGTGTTTTGAAAAATAATGAAACTGTTCCTAAGCCGGGCAACAAAATTAAAGTTAATCTATTTTCTTCTAATGGCGGGCAATATGGAGAGTATCTTGGCATTGTAAATTCGTCTGAATCGGCTTCGCCCAGCTCATCTTCTAGTCCTGAAGAAATAATGAACAACTCAGAGATCGTACCCACGACTTTAGAAGATGCACCACAATACCATACCGATGAAGGGATCGCAGCTAAACAGAGAGCTTTAGAGTCCTACACAGCGGATTTTGATGAGATAGAAGAAGAGTTTACATTTAACGGAGGTTAAGAATAGTGGCGAAACAAAGTGCTAGAAATGGAACTGAAGCTCAAAAGAAAAGAGATGAGGAGTGCTTGGCCAGAAAGGCCAGCGGAGAATCTGTTAACTTAGACGGTCAAGGGGGCATCGGTGATGTTGAGGAGCCAATAGTCACCTATGAAAAGGTAGACAGTGAAATAGTTTTGCCAAGAAAGAATACCCATTGGGGTAGGCATAGGATAGCATTTGGCCGCGATAGGCACACGAGAGAGGCCCTCAGTGGGTATGGAGGGCGGGGCTGTACTGCTGCCGGGTCAATAGACATCGTAGTGGGTAGCGGAGGTCCTGAGCCCAAAGCAGGGACTGTGGTGGGACCTAATTTTTTTACTGATGCTGCTAGAATTTATTTGACCCAAAGGGGAGATATAGATCGATATTTTAATTTATCTCCTGATGACGCTAACGGGATATTACCATCGGAAAATAGGTCAGCAATAGGCATAAAAGCAGACGCGGTAAGGATAATCGGTAGAGAGGGAGTAAGAATTTATACTAATGCCCGCACAAAGGGTTCAGGAAAGGTAGAAGAAACAACTTCTCAAGGCGGAAATATTCAGTCCCATAATGGTATTCATCTTATAGCCAATTGCAGTACTGGAGTTATCGGTGAATTGGACCCCACCGTGCAATCGGCAAACTTACTATATGGTGGGCCATTTAATAAGGTTCAGCCAATGGTAAGGGGTGATTTGTTGGTTGCATTTTTAAAAGATTTAATAGAAGATATACAAAATTTATCAGACGCAGTAAATAATTTTGCCATGTATCAATTAAAATACAATACGCGAATCGCAGAACATTCTCACACTGTGGCCTCAGCGACTCCTGGCGTTGCAGTGCCGGATTTTGCATCGCTGATTCCGGGATCTGCATCGTCCACCATAAAGATTATTCAAGATACTCTAGTGAAAAATTCTCTAAATGTTGCAAATATGAAAATTGCAACTCAATTTAACTGGCTGGAAGCTAGTAGTCCTCTTTGTATTCTCTCTCCAAACAACAAAACTAATTAAGGATTAAGCTATGGCACAATGCCCAGAAATTGAAATTTATGATGATGATCCTTTTATTTATTATGCAAGAGCTTTAATCGATGCGTTCAAGCAGAGGTATGGCACAGAACTTAGCTCACATACTAATAAAAATGTTTTTGAAGAAGGTCTAGAAATAAACATAGATACAGATAGCGGCACCCCTTTTGACGACCCACTTCCGGAGACCTATTATATTGATACTAAGGAAGCTGGTGGGTTTAGTGACTGGAGTGGGGCTTTGCCTTACTATATAAAGGGTCCTAAATATACTATATTTAGCGATTATAGTATAAAGGAATGGTCAGTGGATGCAACGAGGACGACGACAGACGAGGAGGACGATTGGATAAGCATGGCCGGGTGTTTGGTTGTTCACCCTATGTTAAGAGTAGACTATGAAAGATATGTAGAAAAGGGTAGATCTGACACATACTGGGAAAACTGGTTCTCGACTGAAGAAGAGCTGCGAGAGGATGTTTTTAAAGAGGGGCCAGGCAGCCTTGGAAGTACTTCTGACGATCCAATGACTGATGCCCTTCAGTTTGCTTTCTTACTAGAAGTATTAGATTCCTTTCTGCACATTAATGAAGACAAGAAAACCTCAGATGAGCATTGGCTTAAAACTAGTATGCAAAAATTCACTTGGTGTCAGATGTTTTGGTATGGCTATGAAACGCATGATGTGGAGACTACAACAGTGCCTGGGATTGGGGAATTTGCTGACAGAACACAGTTAGGAAAACAAGCTGGCTCTCCAAGCGCACCAAATGTTGGAAGCGGCGCTGGACTCCCAGTATGGGCTGGCGAATTAGACCCTGAACCACAGGGTTCCCACACAACTTCTATTAGGTATTATCCCAAAAAAGGTGCCCGAAAAACAGTTAGCTCGGTCGACGACGGCGTAACAAACATTGATGGTCGTGGGTGGGGAGCAATTCATTCCAATTGGTGCCCAGATAGGGATGAACACTTTCTAGGACACTCAGTAAGAATTGTGGATGCTGATTACAGGGCATTCGTAACATGGTTGGAAAAAGCTATAACTATTCTGGATGATGCTGGGATAGGTCCCGGTTCGTCGTGGTACGACGGAATCCTAGAAGATGCAGGGTATGGTAACCTAACTCAGACTGAATGCAGCCTCCCTCCTTATGGGGGCTCTATGGATTATGATGCTCTTAGCGATTCTTGGACCAACTCTTGCAGCATGAAAGTATTTCGTTCCATGGTGGATAAGATCTATTTTAGCGGAAGTGCTTCGCTCGATGAGATACTCCACCCTGATTCATTAGATTTTTGGTATTCTTTTTTGGAAGGCCATAACGCATCCCCAGCGTTGTCCACTGAAATCCTAAACCAAGCAATAATGAATTCTGGAGTTATTGGGGTAGAGTGCGACTCAATAGGGTCGGCTATAGATATTGGCTTAGACTTCCAACCGATTAATGCAAGCGATTGTAAAGATATAGTAGGCCCTCCTATAGTTGAAACTTACATGACTTGTATCCCAAACCCGCAAGCCTTGACTCCCAACTGGCTAAACCAGACAGAGGAAGAACCGTTTTTAAATCAAAAAACTTGCGAATACTCTATTGTTATGTTGGCCGATCCTCCCGATTGTAGCCAAGCATACTTAGATTCTTTTATTCCATCTGCGATGGACAAGCTTTTAAGCTACTATAATAAAGAGAAAACAACGACTTTCTTAGACTTATCAGATGGTACTGGGGTCAATTTGAATTCAAAAGATTCATTGATAGACGGAAGCAGTGGTTTTTATTTGGATGGTATAGTCTTTTCTGGCACGGCAAGAGTTAAGGATTTTTATATTCCCCCAAGACCATTGGCCAAAACAAAGGTTCTTATAACTGTATCTGCCGAAGAATTTAATAGAATACTCGATAAGACACCCTCAGTAGAGGAGCAACCTCTATCCTCTGTCCATTACGACGGAGAATCTTCTTTTGTTGTTTTTCTGGTATCAGAGATGCAGAGCATATTTGATAAAGTAAGCTATGGCCTTGAGTTATACGAAAATTCTTATGCTCATTGGCATTTGGAGACAGGAAGGACCATAAAGGGTCTGAATCTAACCGCAGAATCCAGTAGGATTATGAATTTCTACAAAGAACTAATGCTTTTGTTTAGAGAATCTGGGTACCCCAAAGATGATTTAGAGTGGGTAGAGATAGGGTTTTCACCAACTTATAAGATTGAGTATATAAAAGTACAAAAGCCATTTAGCCCTCCGTTTAGTCTGGAAAAAGGAGTTGATTCTTTTATAAATCGCCCTGTGGCAGCAGATGCCACAGCAATGGCCTATATTTCACAATTGCCAAATATAAAAACAGATATGATGGCAAGGAATTCTATGACATGGTACGATATGGTGAAAAAATATCGATACCCTGAGATAGAAGAGAGCTATGGTCTCAATTTAACCTCCCCAGTGGTTGAGGGGAATGAGGGCATTAAAAAACTTTCTGAAGTGGCTTGTCCTGGGGGAACCTCCGCTGGTGTATTCGAGGGTAAAGCAACTGCTGGCGAATGGGCAATGAGCCAAGTAAACGATATCAAAAGCGCTCTCCTTTCCCAATTAAGCGCAAATCCTTGCGTCCTGGTTGATCATAAAATCCTTGAGCACCAGGGCAGAGAAGACTTTGCTATGCAAATAACAGATATGACTCTTAAGGAATACTTGACGAGCGATAGGTTTATTAACGATCTCCCAGAGCTTTTGGTGAGGGGAAGATATGATGATATTAACGCTTTATATGGTGGTATGTTAAACAATCTTGGTATGTGTGGTTTATTTGACTTGATTAAAGCTGCTGTGGATTGTGCGCTTAACGCCTTGGGATACGATGATTCGGTTAGCATTATTGCGGCAGCAGCTATAAGAGGCATGGATGATGAGTTTATTGGGAATTTTATCAGCAGTATGTCCCCTGAAATGCAAGAAGTAGTCGTAGCCACCATCCGAGAAGCCATGCCCCAGCTTTTGCCTTTCTTATCAAGCTTTGTCACGGTCACTATAGTAGACAACGATGGAGCAACTATAGAGCCAGTTTATGATAGAAGGGCAAGTTATACAAGTACAGATGTACCTTTTGGTAGTTTAGGAGACCAGTCTTTCAGAGGGATTACTCAAAGTCCTGGTGCCGTTACTGCTGAGGTCTCCTTAAGCAATCCACCAGGCTCTATAGGGTCTATTGGGGGAGACAATCGATACCCAACACCTCAAGATTACGGCGAACTAAAAAATGTTGTTGCTGACTTGGTAATGAACGATCTTCTAAACGCAGATGATTTATTAGACATCTTGAATACCTTGCCGGGAGCTGGGATAGCCATGTCTATCCTAGAAAAAATAGATAAATTTTGTGCTGTTCCTCCTTTGTTCTACCCACCGCTTAAGGAGTTTATTAAAATTCCTGGTGTGAATATAGACGTTTGTGAATTGCAAGTCGGAATAACCGTGCCTATAATGCCAAAGATAAGGTTTAATAGTCTAGGAAAAATATTAATTGATAACGCATGGAGGGTTCTAAAAGAATTATTAATTCGTCTTCTGATTTTAATATTAAAGAAAATTCTTGAGATAATAGCGGAGGAACTATGTAAAACGAGGGTTGGCGCAGATCCATTGAATTTGCGTGAAGCTATGCTTAATGGAATATGTGGGGACCTCAACGTAGACTCTGCGGTCATGGATGACGCTTTAGGAAATATTATGGGGTCCATAGGTTCTTGTTCTGACCCAGTAGCTCTTGGTAGGTACATAGACAATGTAGCTTCAGTAGTCACACAGTGCGAACTACTTGACCTTATTACCGGGGAAGGTTCGGATAATCTCTATGATCTTGTTATTGAAATAACTAAAAATGATCCTGTTACTGAGCCCCTCTCGGAGTGTTTATATGATAAACCCTCTGTCCACCAGTTTTTCAAATCAATCGGCGTATTTGTTGATTTAGAGGCTCTTTGTATTGATGACGCAACAAACCTTCCGGTTAGCAAAGAAGTATGTGATAATCTTGGCCTTCTCAATGTATTCAGATCGGTTCGAGCAGATGCACTCCGCGAAAAGGGAGTAGACGAGGAATGTATAGAAGACCAGCTATGCAAATTAAGGGAAAGAACCGTATCAGATTTAGAAGACCTTATGGGCCTATTACAAGCTGGTATATTTGACAGTGTTATTCCAAATATTTTTCATGATGTTAACGATCCAGATAAGCCTTCGTTGCTGCCAGCGGCATTACCGGATGAAAGTATAGCTATGGATACAATGTTTAATTCTATGTTTGATGCCATGGCTGTTTCTTTTACAGAAGATATAATAGGTCGTCGTGGTTTTCTGAATATGGTCTTAGCCGATTCGAGAGGTCGTGGATATAACCAGCATTTAAAATTTGAACAAATGTTTGGTCCTTCTTTCTTTAACCTTTACGGTTCTTATGGGACAAGAGCACATCCTCCTCGCGATGAGTGGGGCAAGGGAGCAGAGGGCAACAAGGTGCAAGACCATAATGGCTGGGTCACAGGGCCTCTTAATTTTACTGACGACGCAGCAAATTTCTTCTGGTTGCCTTTCTTGTTTAACCCACTTAGTGCTGACGGGACTCAGCCAGAAGCTGAGGGTGATCCTGATAATGATCAAAACGGGGACGGGGCGCCGGAAACACATGGTCGTCCCCCAGCTATTGGTGGCCTGCCCGACAAGGTCGCAGGACATTTACAATATACTTTAGAAAATTTCTCTGTATCTTATAGTCTTGCCCCTGCTGACCCCTACTCTGTGGTTATACCTTGGATCGGATATGAAGAAGAAAATCCCTTAACATTTATGTTTAGTTATGATTATTGGACTCCCCCTCCAGAAGGACAGGAGTATACATGGGATGGTCATCGAATGAAGGTAGTTATGACTTCTGAGGACTGGGAAGGCACGGGAGACTCCTTTACCGAAACTCTTGCTTATATGGATGTAAATTCTTCTGTTTCCCCAGGGGTGGCCGATTTTAAGGAGACTGTATTGGATCTTGATCTTAAATTTACCTCGCCTGACTATTCTTGGTTAGAATTGCTTAAATATAAGGTAGACTTAGCATTTGGGGGCGAAATTTCCCCTAGTGCTAGAGGCTCTACCTTTAAACCTATTAACAGAAATCTTATAAATCAATTAGCGGCTAAACTAGCTTCGAATGATCGTATATTCAACTATGGGTTTAGGGACGCAGATGGTGAAGTCGAACCGCCAAAAGTTGTGTACTTTCACCAGACTGCCGAATTTGACGACATAGCCGCCGCTATTGAAAGGTATGGAGGTTCCGAAGGTAATCCGCCATTCTATATTAGATATCCTGATCCTCAAGGGTTTTTAAAGATAGCACAAGATATAATTCCTTCATTTAAGCCATGTGAGACACCTGACGGGTCTACGAATTTTCCAAAATTTAAGGAATTAGCTAAAGTAGCTGATGCTTTCGCTGGCAAAATAAAAGATGATCCACGAGGATGGAGAAAGGTTGACGGGGTTACAACTGAAGTAGAATCTCCTTTCGACAGAATACTGCCCAAAGCGGCTCTTGGAGTAGTAGAGGGTACAATAGCAGCGACTATAAGAGTTTATGCTGTTGAATTTATGTTAAAAGCTTTGCCTGCTCTTAGCGTGCTAGGCATGGAAAAAGGGAATTATGGTGATGTTTTTGCTGACTATATCATAGAAAATATGGAGAAGGGCCTTCTTACCTCTGGTCGGGGCAAAAGATATAACAAGAAGTATGAAGATTATTGGTGGCTATTCTTAGAACAGGTGGTTCAGAATTTTGGCCTAAAAGTTCAGCAAGGAATAATATTGGATGAGACTCCAGAGGAAAAAGAGGCGAGAGATTTAATTAACCAACATGTAAAAAATAATTGGACGTACACTCCACCGGAAGTGTTTACTGGGCTGTTCTCAGCTAAAAAAACCTCAACAGATAGAAAAGAAAAGTGGGACGCTGTTTTCCAAGGTGCGGTTGCAAGCCCAACCGCAGGCCTTCCGGTTTATATTCCCTCGCCAGTCATTGGTTACTGCAAGACAATATTAAGAAGATATGTTTTAGAAGAATTTGAAAGAACCTCGGAAATCTTTCAGGAGGTTGTTAAATCAGACTATACAGATATAGATGACTTCATATTAAAAAATAGAAGCCTTATTGGCGGGGCAATAGACACGTCGACGAATGGTGGAGACGGTGGCCCATTAGATGTACCTTCTGCTTCATATTATGCCTCATTGGCGGCAGGAGCCTCAGCTGATCATCCTCTAGAGAGGCTGGAAGACCCAGACCCAGGGGGTAGGGGTCTTCCATTTATTCTTGAAAGATATGTTGTCATTGGCGGAACGCTCACAGACGCCAGTGCGAACGCCAGACAACTTGGGTATGTAGCTAATCTTGCCGACTTGGAAAATATACTCTCTGGCCACTCGATCGTCGCAGATGATGGGTGGAGGTTTGGTTTAAGACTAACATTTATTCCGGAAATGTTAGGAGCTTCTGTAGCAAGCGATTTTGAATTCCCAGCAGCCTCGGATTTGACCGCAGATTTTGGTTATATGAATAAAGCCTACCACTCATACTATAAAAATGCAATTCCCTTAGCAGAAGCCGAGTTGGAAATAAATGAAGGGGAACTCTATACAGCGCAGCTTTACAACGATTATTTACAAAATCTAATTTGCAAACTCATAGAAACCCCAGAGTATAAGATGTTGTTTGAGCATTGTTTCCCGATGCCAAAGTACATGGCGTTATTAGCTATCTATTGTGGAACGACATTTGTTCCTTCTCTGGCTAATGTTGAAGATGGCTGGGCTGCTAAGAACGATGGTTCTGGTGGTGGTCGCTGGATAGGTCTGGGCAAATTTGGTGGAATGAATACTTGGAGAGGGAATGAGGGGATGGTGAATTCCTTTCAAAATACTAAAAGAACGGCTCGACAGATACTAGAAGCTACTTGCTACACTAATTACGATTATGTGGACAGAGATGGTATGACCCCCGAAGAAGTATATATAGAAAATGATAGTCCAACTAGAAATAGCGGGGTAGACTTAAAGTGGTGGCAATGGAGTTCATTACGCCCCTCACCGTGTAAGGAGGAATAAAAATGGCTGGTTTTTCGCCAAAGTTGCCGCTAACGCTAGACCCAGATGATGGATATACCTTGACTAAAACGCTTAAGGAAGTCGCCAAACAAAACTTTAAAATGCTTGTTTTGACGAACCCAGGGGAAAGAATGATGGATCCTGAGTTTGGAGTTGGCATATTGGCCTATTTATTCGAGAACAATACCAGGACGACACAGGGGAGGATAGATGCTAGGATAAGAGAACAGACATCCAAGTATCTACCATATATTCAGATTGAGAACATTCTATTTAAATCTATGGAAGATAGGCCAGAGTTGGCAGAAAATTTCTTAGGAGTTTCAATAGCCTATAGCATAAAGAAGCTGGCCGTTAGAGATGTCTTAGAAATTCCAACAAATTAATTTCAACTACTAATTATTAAAGAATTGGGGACCTAATAGATGCCGTCTCGTAAAACACCGATAAAGTACACAAGCAGAGAATTCGATTCGATTAAAAGAGATTTGATCGAACATGCCAAGCGATACTACCCAGATACCTTTAAAGATTTTAACGAAGCTTCGTTTGGAGCTTTAATGATTGACACCGTAGCGTATGTTGGGGACATCTTGTCTTTTTACCTCGACTACCAAGTTAATGAATCCTTTATCGATTCTGCGATAGAATACAACAATATTATCAGACTCAGCCGCCAGATGGGGTTTAAATATAAAGCAAACCCATCATCCTATGGCACCGTCGCTATATACGCAATAGTGCCAGCAAGCACATCTGGTCTCGGTCCAGATAGCGCTTATCTGCCAATCCTTAAAAAGGGAAGCGAGCTATCATCTACGTCAGGGAACACGTTTATACTAGATGAGGATGTAAGATTCGATGACCCTGCAAATGAAATAGTGGCAGCCAGGACCGATACCTCAACAGGGCTTCCTACATACTATGCTGTAAGGGCTTACGGAAGAATCGTTTCTGGCATCTTTGGAGTTGAAAAGATTAGTATTGGATCTTTTGAGAGATTTCGACGGACAAAACTTGATTCCGATACGATAACAGAGGTTCTATCTGTTGTGGATTCGGAAGGGAACGAGTATCTTGAGGTTGAGCACTTGTCACAGAACACTGTGTATAAGGAAGTCATAAATAAAGGAGATAATAAAGAAACCGTGCCCTCCTTATTGAGACCCATGATAGTCCCAAGAAGATTTGTGGTTGAAAGAGAGCAGGATAATATCTTCCTGCAATTTGGCTATGGAGGCCCCTCGGAAATACGAAGTCCCTCGGTAGCCGATCCAAAAAATGTCGTCCTACAATTAAACGGGAGAGACTATATGACAGATAAGTCATTTGATCCTTATCGGCTTTTGACTACTGACAAATTTGGGATTGCTCCTGCAAACACTACTCTGACCATCACCTATAGAACAAATACGGCGGCTAACGTTAACGCTGCTGCGGGTTCGGTAACTAAAGTTATTCGGCCAATTCTAGAATTCAGCAACAGATCGGATCTGACAGATTCCAAGGTTACAAACATATCTACATCTTTAGAGTCTTATAATAATGAGCCAATAACGGGTGATACTTCACTGCCGTCCGCAGAAGAGTTAAGGAGAAGAACTATTGATTTCTTTGCAACTCAAAATAGGGCTGTGACACAACTTGACTATGAAGCGCTGGTGTATGCAATGCCAGAAAAGTTTGGTTCTGTCAAGAGGTGTAGAATTGTTAGAGATTCCGATTCTCTTAGACGAAACCTAAATTTGTATTTAATTTCTGAAGACTCCGCTGGTAAGCTTACGGCCACCAACAGTACTATTAAGGAAAATATTAAAGTTTGGCTAAATAGGAATAAAATGATTAGCGATACAGTTGATATTTTAGACGCTAAAATAGTCAATATTGGTGTTGAATACGAAGTTGTTGTTGATGAAGAAGTCAATCGATTTAAGGTTCTGTCTGACTGCACGCAGGCAATAAAGAAATTATTTTCTGTTGCTCCGTTTATCGGAGAGCCTCTTTATCTTACAGATATGTATAGCGCACTAAATAAGGTAAGTGGGGTTGTGGATACTAAGAGGGTCAACATAATCAAGAAAAAGGGTGCAAACTATTCAAGCACAATGTTTGATATAAACGAAGCGCTGTCTGCTGATGGTCGCTATTTGTCGGTTCCTATTAATGTTGCGCTAGAACTAAAGTATCCAAATTCTGACATAACAGGAGCAATTTCGTAATGGCTATTAAAAGGTATTTTGCCTCAAAAGACAATACTATTACAAATGCTTTTAAACCTGATTTGAGTACTCGTGCGACCTCCTCAAATATGGGACTGTCAGACGTTTCAGAAATATTTTCCATTTATGGGCAAACCTCCAGCTCGTTAGGTCTTAGCTTGGAAGAGGCTAGAATTCTTATTAGCTTTCCGACGACCACTATGGCCACTGACAGGACTAGCGGTGCTATCCCGGCTAGTGGTAGTGTATCTTTTTATCTAAAGATGTTCAATGCGGATCATGGACAAACCCTGCCACAAAACTATTATATGGAAGTCAAAGCTGTGACTGGGTCCGATGCTAATTCTAGAGATTGGCAAGAGGGGTATGGCCTTGATATGGAAAGCTACTCTGATTCTACGCAAGATATTACCGGTTCTAACTGGATAAATATGACTGGAAGTGAGGCATGGACTACTGCTGGTGGGGATTACGCGGACCCAGACACGGATTTATCTTCTTCTTTCACACAGTATTTTGATGATGGCGTAGAAGATTTAGAAATTGACATCACAACTCTTGTAGAGCAGTGGCTAAGTTCGTCGGCAAACTCAGAGACTGCTGTGAATATGGGTCTTAAACAAAATTATGGTGTTGGTGTGATGCTATCGTCTAGCCATACCGCAGAGTTCAGGTCCTTTTACACTAAAAAGTTCTTCGCTAGAGGTTCAGAATTTTATTTCAAAAGGCCCGTGTTAGAAGCCCGGTGGGATTCTAGAAAAAGAGATAACAGAGGAAACTTTATCTATAGTAGTTCTTTGGCGACACCTGACGAAAACTTAAATAAAATTTATCTATATAATTATTTCCGTGGCCAACTGAGGAACATACCTGATGTTGGAACTGGAAATATTTATATTAGTTTTTACTCTGGGTCAGCTGACGATTCCGCTCCTTATGGTAGCGCCTTAGAATTGGTCGTGGATGGCACCCATGTGACTGATGCAGCACGCAACACAGTCGTCACAGGGTCTTATTCGACTACAGGTATCTATACGGGGAGCGTGTCCCTCACGGGCGCGTCAACGCCTCTCACGACGATTTATGATGTATGGTTTAAAGGTGGGGATACCATCACCAACGCTTCAGACGCATTAGTCCGATATCATACTGGCTCCATTAGACCAAAAACTTTAGATTCTTACGATGTTGCTCCATCTGATAAGTATATAACGAGTATCACAAACCTTAAGTCTGTTTACTCAAATACTGAGACCGCTAGATTTAGGGTGTTCGCCAGGACTAAGGATTGGTCTCCAACAATTTATACTGTCGCCACTACAGTAGTTGAAAGCACGGAGATAGAAAGTGGTTCTTATAAAGTATTTAGGGTTATTGATGAACTTGACGTTATACCTTATGGAACTGGTAGTGATTTACATACGGCAATGAGTTATGATCTATCTGGCAACTACTTTGATCTTGACATGTCAATACTACAAGTAGATTATATGTATGGAATTAAATTTACTTATTACAATAACTCAATAGGAGATTGGGTGGAACAACCTGAGGTATTTAAATTTAGGGTTGAGAAATGAGCACTAAAAACCTTTTTGACAAAGGGAAATCATATAAAGTACTCTCTTCGGTTGACCCAGACACTTTGGGGCTGGATGCGGAGTCTTATAGGAATGTTCGAGCTAAAGTTTTAGATAAAAATAGATTTGTTCCAAATGTAGATTTTTCTTCTGCCTCCAACTTTGTCAAATATGGCTCTGCAAAAAAGTATTATGAGACTGCTTTTGATAGAATTACCAATGAATACCCTTATGATGGGTCAAGTGCAGAGAAGCATGAATTCTTTAATAGCTCTTCGTATTTAGATTTACATCTTTTTGATAATGACTATCCAACCACAACAGGGTATATAACCCTAACCTCAGATCAATGGGGCACTTCTACGATTAAGGGTACCGGAGCAGGCACCGACGATGCGTGGGGGGTAACGGATGATACTGAATATCTTCATATTATAGGTGGCCCGCACACAGCTTCAGGTGGAATGATAGGAGAAACTATACACTCCAGATTCTCAGGATCGAATATTTACGATGGAGACATATACGATACTGAGGGAGTTCTCTCCTTGGGCAAACAAGGAACTAGAGAATCAAATTTAAAGTTTGATCTCACCAGAGGCGTGACTACGGAGTTTTGGATAAATAAGGGAACATGGCTTGGATCTTCACTGAGTGATAAGGAAGTTATTTTCGATTTCTGGAATGGAGAGGCCTCTTCAAGCGCAGGGTATGGCAGACTTCTCATCTACCTAACCGGTAGTTCCAATGGAGAAGACCCGATTAGGGCCCATCTGGCTTCTGGATCAAATGTCTGGGATATCTCTTATGGAGGATCCACAGTATTAACCTCATCTTTAACTAGCAATTGGAAGCACGTAGCTTTAACATTTGTTACTGGTTCCACGCAGCTAAAATCTGATTTTTATTATGATGGGGCGTTACAAGAAACCAAAACTAATACTTCTTTGACTTCTTTTGGAGAGATTACCGGATCTTTAAACGCTTTCGTAGGGGCACTGCAAACAACCCCGTCAGGCAATATTTATCATGGCGAAACCATGATTGGCGCTGGTAAACTTTCAGCTTCGTTGGATGAATTTAGATACTGGAAGGCTGAGAGAACACACGAAGAGGTAGCAAAGAATTATTTTAGACATGTCGATGGCGGGGCTAATGCCGACATAGCCAACACAGAACTCGGCGTATACTTTAAATTTAACGAAGGGATAACAACTATTGCTGCTACAGACGCATCTGTTTTGGACTATTCCGGTAGGATTAGTAATGGAGTCTGGGTTGGATACCCAGCCGGGACTGCAAGGAATACGGGCTCTGCTATTGTGTCTTCAAGCGCCGCTTCTTATGAGCTAGAAGATCCGATTATATATTCAATCCATCCCGATGTTACGGCCAAAAGGGCTGAGTTGGTTATAAGCGGCTCTGCCTACGACCATCAGAATAACTCTTCAATTTATTATACTTTGCCTTCTTGGATTATAGAGGAAGATGATGAAAGTGGAGAAATATTAAATCTTACCCAGGTTGTGGCAAGCTATTTTGATACCCTTCACGCTCAAATGGCAGAAGTCCCAAGGCTTAAAGACATTTCTTACTTAAGTTCTAGCTTAAAACCTTATCCATTTTCTAATAGACTTTTGGAATCAGCGGGTCTTTTTGCTCCTGAGATTTTTGTTGACGCCTCAGTCCTAGAGCACATAAAAGGTCAAAGCGAAACAAGATTTTATGATAAGGATCTATCCGAGATTAAAAATCTCATCTACCAGAATATATACAATAATTTAGTTTATATTTATAAAACAAAGGGCACAGAAAAGTCATTTAGAAATGTTATTCGATGTTATGGGGTTGACGACGAATTAATTAAGGTCAATCTTTATGGAAATAATGTAACACATAAACTAAGAGACAACTTTAGATCGTCAGTCACAAAGAAAACGTATGCGGACTTTAATCATCCGACTAGGTTTGAATCCACAATAACTCACCAAACTTCTAGTACGAATATAAATACGCTAGATGTCACCTATATATCCGGGACAACTGGGAATTCCCGAACTGCTGAGGTCGAGGTTATCTTTCCTAAAAAGTTCAGACCAAGCGACGAACAGTATTTCAAAACTGATTTTTTAAGTTCTTCTGTCTTTGGCTACCATCGAGTTAAAACAAGTTTAGATATACAAGATTTTTCTGGCTATTCTACTTCTGCTGATAGAAGCCTACAACTTTATGCTGTTCGTCCATTTGTAGAATCAAAAGATGCTTATTTTGTACTAGAGAATCCCGCCCAGACCATTAGACTAACAAGTAGTGTATACCAAGACTTATACGATGACACTAAATGGAATTTTGCCATCAGAACGTACCTTTCCAAGAAGGAGCAAGCTGATTATGTTTCAGGTTCGGCGGGAACGGCAGGCGAAAGCGATATTATATTTGAGCTTTATGGCTGTAATGTTGAATTGGGCATTGTGAAGAACCAGTTTTCGGTTACTGCTTCAACGGCTCAGTCTGCTACGGCAAATGGATACATAACTAGTCCAAGAAGATATTATGCAGGGGCACACAGAGTAGACTTTACCGGGTCTATAACGACAAAATCTGACATAAAAGTTTCATCCGTGAGGCACTGGGAATCTTTTTTAACCAATGAAGAGGTAACCTCTCATGCTAAAAACACTAATGCTTATGGGGTCTTGGACCCTCTTGAAAGCACACACCTATATGATGTTGGGACACAAGGGCATCATATTCCCAAGATAGAGACTTTATCCCTATCCTGGGCTCTAGACGATGTGACTGGGTCTGATACTGATGGGGAATTTCTAATTAATGATTTTTCATCTGGCTCTATAGAGAAGAGAACAAGATATCCAGGGGACTATGGCGAATCAGTCGGCAACCAACACACAGGACGTGGTTTTTTCTTCCCAGCCAGCTCCACAAGCTCTGTCTCTGTCGAGTATGTACAGACAGCAGTCCAGTCATTGCCAGAGGTTGTTACAAGCTATGACATGACAAATATCATGGATTTTGACGATGAGATTTTTGAAAAAGATAGTAGAACTATTAATCATTTCTTTGCGATCGAAAAGAGTATGTATCAAACCATTTCTGAAGAAATGCTTAATATGTTTAGTACAATTGTTGGTTTCAACAATTTAATTGGCGAACCTGTTAACAGGTATCGCCAAGAATACAAAGATATGGCTAAGCTGCGTAATCTCTTTTTCGAGAATGTAGAGAACGTTCCAGACTTAGATAAATACGTTGATTTTTATAGGTGGATCGACTCTTCACTCTCCATTATTCTGAGACAGTTAATCCCTGCTTCTGCAAATACATCAGAAGATGTTCGGACCATGATTGAAAGTCACGTCTTAGAAAGAAACAAATATTACAACAAGTTCCCAGCCCTAGAACTTAAATCTGGTGAGATTATTGCTGGCCTAAATGGAATTAATAAGTTTGAACCAGATGAAATACCAAACTGGAGATATGCATATGCTCCCATCTCTGACAGCGAAGCTGACAATACAATCTATTGGAAATATGCAGAGGCTACCCATCCTATTCTTTCTTCTAGCAATGCTGATGTAAACTTATCAAGAAATGCAATAATACGATCTAAGAGAGGGATGAGAGATAGAAGATACAGAACACCATATAAACTTAGTGCCGAAGTGGGTATAGAGGATAAAGTATCAAGACACGGCACAGGACGTAGAGTTATTCATGGCGGGATAAATTCAGCTCGCAGCAAGAAGGTCGGCTCTTATAGGGACGTGGTGAGCTTTGGAACCGCAGATGGATTTGTATTTGATAATATTAAGAATGTGATTGATGTGAACGATGTCATACACCCTATGCATAAAAAATATCAAGTTTTTGAAGAAACTAATAATAGTTTAAAAGGAGAAACGTTTGCTCCATTTAGAGTCTTAAGTGGATCAGCAGATGGGTATAACTCTAGTTTCGGCACCTTTCAGGCTGTAAACCTTCATACTGATGCCTACCATGCTGGTGGAGAAATTCCATTGCAAAGTCCATTCACGGAGAAGTTTGTCGGAGGCCATGTTTCAAGACATACCCCAATTAATAGTGGGTCAGATGATATAACTAACCGTGCTGAGTCGTGGAAGCTTACAACTACTTCTACTTCCCTTACGTTTGCTCACCCAGATACAGATAAACCGCGAGACACTATTACTAGAAATGTAAAGGCTAAACGTCCCGTAAACATAGAGAATTTAAAAATTACTGGTAGTAGTGCTTTGGGCAACTATTCTAACATTAGAGAAGTTGTGCAAGTCGCTGGCAGGGCTGGAAATAATAGTCAATTTGTCAGGAACGAAGGCGTATCCATAAGCCACATAGTGTCAGGAGACATCACAGGAATTGTGGACCACGAGATATCTCAATTTAGCAGCTCAGCCCACGTAATAGCGGAAATATTTTCTGCTCCTGGGGGGCCTGACGTATCGCGAGGCGGGCTTGACGCAGAGACGGGGCAGTACAGTGTATATAATGTTTTGCCGTACAGGAACCTCCTAGTTAGAGTCCCACTCAGGACGATGCTATCTGCTTCTACCTCACAGTTTGGATTCAGGCCAGGAGCGACAGCAACATCGGCAGATTATTCTGGGACTGCCAATTTCCATAAAATAAATAGAAATACTTTAAACAGAATTTTATATAGCAATGCTTACACGGGAGATTTGGGTACAGTGGCTACGGCTTCTGTGAATGATAACAGTTTTATAACACGCCCCATACCACAAAGTGATTTACAATATGTATGGCTGACAGGCTCCTATGAGTCAACAGCATTGGGCGGCACACGTTCAAGTGGCAGGACAATGCTTGGGTACGCCCCTAGAGATTTTGAGGTTTCCACTTCAGCCGGTTATGTGAACGCCATTACATTTGCAAGTCAAAGTCATATCGCAGCCGCGAACACCGGAATCCCAGTAGATTTGATTGGGCTGAATACAGTGATAAACGAGCCGATATCGGCTTCGCAGCAAACGTTGGGCTACCCGCTAACCACAGATGCAGGATCCACTAGTAGTCCCTACAACACAAATCCCACCAATAATGTCGGAAGTGGTCAAGTTCTTTCGGCTCTTATGGCCCATCGAAGAAGCCTTTCTGGGTTCAGTACATGGAGGCAAATAAGGACTGGAGAACATCCTGTTGCTAGGGTGCTAAGAGAAAGCCACATTATATCTATAGAAAATAACGACAAGCAAACGTTTTCATCAGGTGGAAGAGTCTTGCCTGCGCAAAGACACGGAGGGTTTACCCAGTACAGAGAGTCTCCAGTTATTTCTAAATATAAACCCATAATTCAGTCTATGGCTGACTTAAATATCGGCTCTACATATGGAAACAATATATCTTATTATTCTAATCTTGCTCTCAACAGGAATTACGCTCCTCCGCAACAACCACAATTATATGATAAGATTAAGTCAGCTTATGGCGCAGACTTTAATTATTTGAGATATTCAGAATCGGTGTACCCAGCTGAAAAGAATGCATATAATAATAGAATTAGACTCAGAAAGGGATATACAATCGACTATTGGCATTCTAATAGGCAAACTCGGGAGGATAATAAAGCTAACAAGATAAGTTTAGGAAGTCGAAGTAAATATAGTATTTGGGCGATGGATGCAAAAAATGGATTCGCAACGAGTACGACAGTTACCGCTCAAACGGATGGCACCTCCCCAGCTGGGGAGCTGCAAAACTACGGAACTTATGGCCATTATGGAAACAAGCAATATATAACAGCTTCTGCTTTATATTCTCTTAAGCATTGGGTTGCTACGACAGCATCCGTTGCTGCACCGTCTGGCATTGCTATAGCTGAGTCTGCTGGTGCGGCTGGTACGGGTGATCGTATTTTTGGATTCTTAACTGTCGGTGGGGGGAATGCTTTATGGGAAGCTGGCTCGCTCTCTGGTCGTATCGAAGACGGTGCTTTTGTCTCAAGCTCGGCAGGTAGACAAAGTCCTGCTTATGATTCTTATGAGGATTATGCTCTGGAATTGCGAGGCAAGAACAAGGATTTTTCAATCGTCCCCGAGTTCAGGATTAGCGATCACCTAGACTTCTATATTAACAAAAGCCGAGGAGATTTTCTAGCTGCTAATAGTGCTTCTTTTGATATATTTGGAGCGACAAGCTCAGCTGATTTCCCAACAGATAGCAGTCAAGAACAATTCTACAACGTCTATACCAATTCAGATTTCTTGAAATATTTTGAAGTTGTGAAGAGAGATCATGAAGGAATAGCAGACGATCAATCGGTTACTTTAAAATGTAAGGCTTTAATGAAGTTTCTTCCATATAATGGATTCTATCCGGCAGAAAGAACTCTTCAAATGGCGACACAATTCTCTTCTTCCTATGCGAATCACGTAGAATATACCGGGGCGGATTCTACATATGAAAATGCAAAGATAAGGCCATTCTTGGAAACTATGTTCGCTCCAGGGGTGGTTTATAACTCTATTAAATCCGGTATTGGCGTTCCATATCCTGTACTTACATCAAGTTATGATGTACAAGCCTTGGGTAGTTACTATGCGATTAGTTCAAGCAATAATGGTAGCAGTTTTAGGATGATTGACTTTGAAGCGGCAGTAGAGCCAGAAAAGTATCTCTCTAGGGTTCCCTTGGTAGATATGGAAGCACACCCTAGTGCTTCACTTAATTTAACCGCATCTTGGAGTGGTCGAGGAGACCCCCTCTATAGCATGATGGCACACAACTTCTTTGGAGAGGTACCAGAATTCTTCTTGCCACAAGGAAATGTAACAACAATAACCTCCCTCCCGGAAAGTGATCCGAGATTTGGCAATGCTATAAGCGGTAGTGTTTACGCAATGAGAATAAAAATGTTTAGAAGTATGAATGCAGCTCGATCATCTTCGGCGGGTACATATGACATGCCGCAAGACAATCCCTTGCAAGACAATCTTCGCGAAACGTTTACTATGTACAGCAGGCCCACAGCCTTTTTCCATGCCGTCACAGGAAGAGATGCACTCACTGCTGCCACAGATCATGATGGAAACTATGGGCAAAGGATGCTAGATAGTTATAGCGGCTATAACTGGGTAGCAACTCCACCATACTATCATGGGGAAGCTTGGCTGGACATACAGTTTACAGCCGATACAACTAAAAAATATACATTGGCTGAGGTCTTGGGTGACATAGACACAGTTTTCGAATCGAGATTTGACAACAACACAGTTACTCCTGGGAATGACGCAGGATATTACCACGAAAGTCGCCTTAGGGACAACATACTAAAACTTACGGATACTCTTATAACTGATGGTAGGGCAAGGATTAAATCTGTTGATTTTGACCCGGTTACTGGCAGACCAACAGCTGTTAGGGACGACCCAACAGCAAACCATGTGGCCTGGGTTGTCCAGCCTAAATGGGAGACTCCAATGTTTGATTTTGGAGATACTGGGGTCCGACCCATAACCAATGCCGCTGGAAATCTAACATTAACCCCCGACCATTCTGGATCTATTCCTAGAGGGATGTGGCACCAGTTTGGACTTCCACCAGACTCCCCAGATAAGGGAATCTTTTTGCAAATAACCGATATTCCTCAAGATTGGTTAGAGAACCACCCAGGAGTTAGTGCTCAGTATTATAATAATGGCAGCGTCAAATCCTTAGTAGATGTCTTTGGATTCGATCAGACCCCCCATAGACTTGGGGAGGTGGCTTTACACAAAACTGTTAGCGAGGCCGTTATAGCTGTACCTTTTGTCGAGAAGGGGACAACTAAAAAGTTTTTTCCAATATCAAGAGGGATTATAAACAAGGCTTTAGCGGGTGACCTTGAAGAAGACAATTCTATTCGTCAAATGGTTGAAAAGTTACAAAATTATGTTTTGCCGCCCAAGATGGATTTCTTAACGTGTAAGCATGTGAAACCATTTGCTATGTATGTTTTTGAATTTGAACACATCTTCGATAAAGACGACTTAGCTCATATTTGGCAGAATCTGCCACCAAAATCTATAGATAGAATAGAGGAGAAGCAGGCTACTGTCACACATAAGCTTTTGTCTAGTGAGTTACTCGGAATTGATGGAATGCCAACCGGGCTTAGGTGGATGGTCTTCAAAGTGAAGAAGAAGGCAATTAAAAACTATTTTTCCAAGACAGCATCAAAGCATGGAGATAATTTAGATGATAAAAGGTATAAATTTGAATTCGAGATAGCTGGGAGAACAAAGGAGATAGACTATAGTTACAACTGGCCTTATGATTTCTTTTCTCTTGTTGAGATGGTCAAGATAGATGCAGAGGTTGAGTTTAGGGGAGAGGACGAATAATGAAATTTATGAACAAAAAAGAACAAGTTTTAGACATTCAGCTAACTCCTTATGGGGAATACCTGATCTCTCAAGGTCGGTTTAAGCCGGAATATTATTCATTTTATGATGACAACATTCTTTATGAGTCCCAGTACGCCGGTTATGCTGACTCTCAAAATAATATTGAACCCAGAACTCAAGAAGATACGCCACAATTAGAAACACAAGTTGTATTCTCAGATAGAGAAGGGTTTGTCAAGAGAACGTTCGCCGACAGTCACACAACTGTGGGTACAGCAGTGGGAGCCATTATAACAGCCCCCAGCCCCCATAAACCTCTTATAGGTTCCACCTACATCTCTCAGGACCCCAGAGAGGTTACTGATTCCTTCTTTGAACGTTATAAGTACGGGCTACAGCATTGCTTAGGCAGATCAGATATTCTTAAAACAGACGCCCCAGCTTGGTCAGTGAGTATGTTAAGAGGAGAAATAACCGGTTCAGCGAAAGCCATAACTGGGTCCAATACACCCGTGATAAACATCCCTCAACTAGATGTAACCCTGACTTACAAGATTAATACTGTGTCGGATAGGCAATTTATATCCGACACGGAGTTGGCCATACAATACCCAAATGGACAATATTTAGATGTTAAACCTGAGATTCTGCTCGCCCAGGTCCTGGAAAAGAACGCAGAGTTCACAAAAGAAAACTTTGACATTGAAGTGTTTGAGGTCTTATCCGGCCCCCTCCCAGGGATGATAGACTCGACAGTAGAAGAGTTAAGGCCCTTAAAGTTCAAAAGACCGTACAGTTTGATACAAGACAACGTGCTACTGGACAAAGATGAGGTGGATATCTCCACACAGCCCTTAACCCCTGAATATGTAGAATACTACTTTGACGTGAAGGTAGGCAGAAAAATCAATAAACAACTTATTTGCTCTTCTCTTGATGAACTCAAATTAAAGGGTTTATATGTAGATACAGATGTTGAATGTAAAGATACTAAAAATATTTCTTTAGTTGATATTTACAGTACGGATGCTGCTTCTGAACCGTGTCCTGAATTGAATGACCCATGTGAACCCGGAACTGTATACTAATGGCCAGTAAGAGTCAGATAATCCAAAGCTTAATAGGCGATATAGTGCCTTATGTTTTTATAGGAAGCATAAAGTTTAAAAATTTTGCTTCCTTAAGAGAGGAAGATACCTTAGTGTCTAAGACAAGCAGCCCTTCTTTTCGTAGAAATCGATTTGGAAAAAAAATACCTTTTGCTCGATCTGAGGATAGTCAAGGAAAGGTAGAGAAACCTTATATCGCGGAGGTTACTTTTGTCTTAAATGATTTACTCAATAATAGTCATTGGTACAATACTGGGATAGCACCTTCGATGAACATAAAAGTTCTACAAAGTGATAGTGAGAAGACCACAAAGCTGATAAAGGATGGTAGCATAACAGATATATCTGATTTGAAAGAAAAGTACAGGGATCGTGTTACTCAAAAAATTATTAAAATCCCAAGTGAAAAAGCATTAAGTGATCACGTATCCAAGGAACTAGAGGATTATAATGATAAATTATGTTCACTATACATAACAGAAAAATTCTTAGTGAAATCAAATCATTTGACATTTTTTGCATTTTGCGAGGTAGAAGGTCTTGGTCAACCTGGGAGAAGGACGATCCAAAGAGTACTGCATAATAATAAAAAAATTAGAAAGTCACATGTGTATTATCTACCAGATGGTAAAGTCTGGAAAGGACCGATTCACAAGCACTCAAGTAAAGGATGGATGGCAGGAGCAAAGCACACTTCTCGTTATCATCCAACGTTGGAGCGAGTAGAACATCTAAATAACAAAATACAAGATTATCATATATTTGATATTTTAGAAGAAAAACAACAAAATATAATTTTAACCCAAGATATCAAAGAAAAAGGAAAGCTTTATTCGGATTTGAGTTTGTCTAGAGACCAGCTTGGTCAAGCTAGGGGGTTATTCGTTTTTGATATTATTGGGTTTCTTAGGCATTATTCCCGTTTAAATGGACTGATATCCAAGAGAAATGTAAAGGAGATGTTGTTTCTATCAGAGATAAAGAAATTAAGTATCATTAGAACAAAAGTGGTCAAAGGCTCGCCAGGCGATTTTGGGGTAGAGGACCAAAGAGATTTATATGATGTAGTCTGTACGTCCCGTGATATTCCGCACAAATCCACACTGGCTAAAGTCCAAAATAGAATAGATTCGAATAAGGATGGCGTCATAGACAAAACCATTGGTGCGATAAGGGAAATAAAACTAGCAGGCACAGGCAATAAACGAACATTCACTTTCGTAGACTCCGAAATTGCAGAGTTTGAATCAGGCAAATATAAATATGGTTTTGAAATATCTGTTGAAGATCCGACTACAAAATTCATCAAAACACAGATACAAAACCTAGAAATGGCAAAAAGAATCATAATCAGCTATTACAATAGAGCTAATAGGAAAAGAAATTTTATACCAGGCACAACGAGGTTTTCTCCTGAGTTTTTAAAATATATTAGAACAATATATAATCTAGGTAGCAAGGTAACGACTAGCAAGAGAAAGAAGAAGATAAAGGCTCCTTGGAGGGCTGCGGCAGTGCTTTATATTAAAGTGCTAGAAAATTTAACGGATACAAGATTCACAAAGTCTGAGAAGCTTGATTTGTACACTACTTTATATCCCGTTTCTGGGGATCTTGAGGGAGTTGAAAAATTCATTTTGCTTTTAGATGGTTTGATAAATAAATTATCTTTTTATGATTTAGGAACGGAAACCACAAGAAGGGGCTCGGTTCAGAGACATGGCAGTAAAATGAGTAATTTGTTGTTAGACGAAAAAACATTTAAACCAATATTCAATGCCGCACTAGATAAAAATTATGGTTTTAACTATTTTAGGAAAACATTAACTTATAATAGCGATAGTTTACCTGTTACTACAAGACGTTCTCTTATAAATAGGTTCAATGTTGAAGTGGGAAAATTCTTTCCCGAGGCTGTGGGGAAGCGTAAAAACGAGATTAATGATCCATATTTAGAGGGTTTTCGAAGGAACTACTACTCTTATTTATCTCCGATGGCAGTCAATTATCCATCAGGTGAGATTTCTTTTGCCAAGTTATCCAAGCTAAATGAAAAAGAACAAAAGGATTTGTTATCACATGCTCACGTTCTTTCCCTTAAGAAGAAAAACGGAAAAGACCTACCAAATAGTGGCATACTAAGTGATGTGAGAGGAGAAGAGACGGAAGAAACATTATCTTTTCTCTTAAGCGAACTGGGAAGCGTAGGTGCAACGATAACCTCTGGAATCACACAACAGGGCCAGTCTGGGAATAATGACGATTTTGTTGACTCTGTCGAATATGTTGGAGAAACAGACAACTTTAAAGAAAAAGAAACGCAAGAACCATCTAATATAGAAAATCAGGATTTTGATGATCGTTCACTCCAAGCGATGAAAAGAGTTTTCGGAGGTACGGGCAGAGATTCTACTGCTGATTTTTTGGGAGCCTCAAGAGATAACGAAAAAATAGATTTAAACCCAAATCAAAAAGATAGCATACAAGCAAGATCATACAAAAAGAAAACAAATGAAGGAATAGACATCCCGCCCGAACAAAATGATTTAGTCTATAATAGCACAGTCAAAGTTGAGTATACCATAGGGTACGATAGTAAAATGCAGCCAATAATTAAAGCTGACCCCCCTTTGACAGCCTTACCGTTTGTAGCAACTGTAAAAACCAAGCAGACAGACAGTACTGGCAACTTTGTTGATGAAATATATATCTACGATAATTTTATTTTGGTTTATGGGAGCGGCCAAGATGTTACTGAAACAATTATAAAAGATGAAGAGCCATGCGATGAAATAGAGCGAGGACCAGAAGAAGAAGAAATAGATTCCCTACCTCCACCCCCTACTAATGACCCTTGTCCACCTGGAATGAGCTGGAATGTGTTGACGGGCAGGTGCGAAGACGTTAAGGTAACCCCACCGGGCGATGGTGAAACTAGCGTGGTTGTACCTACCCCGCCACCAGATGACTTTGACATACCCGACATGCCAGATGACGATGACGGGGGAGATGACAGTGGAGACAGTAGCGAGGATACAGTGTTAACAACAAATCCAGAAGAGGAAATGATTATAGTTTCGCAACCATCTACCGTAGTCCAGACGGTCGAAGCCCAGACTATACCTACAGCAACAAGTGAGCAGCAGCAGGCTTATTTCAGAAGGGTCAGGGTAGAAAACGACACCCCCAGCGGAGGAAGCTCAAATGGCTATTAAAAAATATATTAGCCCTGATGTCACATTTGGTACGATTCGGGATAACTTTAGAAAAACAATGGGCCAATACTGGGTGGCCAATACTAGTGGGGATTTAGAATACAACCCTGATGCAAAGAAAATACCAGATCCGGGAATTGGGTTTACTGGCGGTTTTGCCGATCCTGCCGTCCTGCTCATCGAGCCAGAAAACTCTTATGAAAGTATTAGGCAACTAGAAGTTAGAAGAATAGAAAATTCTTTAGACATTCCCCACGAAGAGTATGGTCTTGCTAGAAACGCTCTTCTTGGCATGGCCCAACTAAAATTGAAAGTAACCGGCACCGCAGCAGACTATGATTCATTAGGCAAATTTAGGGATGATCTGGCTTTTTTATTCGGCAACTCAGAAGGATTCTATCATGATCGTTGCTTTAGTTATACGGTACCGGATGTAGATTCCTATTCGTCTACATCGACTTATAATTATTTTGTTGAATCCTATGAAGCACTGATTCCGTCCGTGTATGAAACGGCTCTTCCAAACCATTATAATATTAATATTATAGACAGAACAGAAGATGAATTTGGATTAACTTTGTTTCCTGGTGGCGCTGGGGTTCTGTCGTCGGTGCCCACTACAGTTACCACATATCAGGAAAACTTGGATCATGCGTTGTTATATGGGAAAATCGATTCAAGTATTATAACAGATGATGGACTTTATGAGGATTCTTATACTGTACCTGACATTGTTCTTAGCGGGTTAAGCCTTGCAGAATATATAGATGCCGACCTGGAAGCCACTCTTAACTTAAAATATACAAAATACATTGAGGAGTGGACTAAAAATTATGTAGAATTAGACTCTAGAGAGGCACAGGGAATTGAAGATAGAAGTAAAAATATTATTATATCTACTTTGGGTACCGCCGTTATAGAAGAGGATATGAATAATATACTTCCTGTAAAGGATAAGATGCCCTTCTACTCATCGGTTTCTTTCCCATCGGAAGAGTACAAAGCTGGTTTAGATAATATTCTTCCTGCCCACACAATCGACCCGATAGCAAAAGTTATATCAGGGAATTCACTTTTTTCTTCTTTTGGTTCACATATAGCTGGGGTTTATGATTCTTCTTATCAGGATCCAAATCTTGGATTAAACATAGATAATGAATATGCCTTTTCAGGGATGACTTTTTATGACGAATCAGGAGAAGAAACTAGACTATTGGTCTCTTCATTCTTGGATGTCTATGAAACAGGGCTTCCTACTTTCTCAAACACAAATGCAAAATATAATTCATTTACTTCCGCATTAACATATCCTTTCTCAGTTCTGCCTTATTTCAGCTCTATTTTATCCAATACTCCTCCGAGTTCTGCTAAATCTTTCGATATAACAAATAAATTATTTATAGATTATGAAACGTATGAAACAAATTTTGCTAGGGATTTGGCTAGAATAGACGACCCAACCGATCCATTTGTACCAAACATCGCACAGTATTTGGCTTTTAAAAATTATGAGATGCAAACCACTCGATTATCCCACGACGAGCCTGGTCTTGCATCACTTTTGGGAGCCGGATTTGAATGGGGAATATCAAATCAAGCAAACTTTTCTTTTGGTTATGATAATTCAACAGATATTGGTCGACTATACACAGGGGCTTTTGAGGATGGCCAAACAGCTTATAACGAAACCGTTATGTATAGAATAGCAAAATATCGAGGAACGGATACAACTGCTGCGCCTATACAAAATATGTGGATCCCAAATTCTAAAGCCGACCTGGGAGGTACAAGTATATTGGCCCCTTATAGCGTAGGATCTTACGGGTCAAACATTGAATATATCGACACGCAAGTTAGATACGGACAAGTATATACTTATAAAGTCTCGGCGTTTAAATATTTGTTTGGATTGAAATACCAATATAAAGAACACAAAGCGCCTGGGATATCTGTGGTAGAAACCGTCCTTGACGAGAGCGCAACAGTAATTGGCTATATAGTCAAATGGACAGGGATGTCAAATTTGTTTGATGATTGGGAGGCGGCTACTGACTCGATGGCCCCAAACCCTGGAAGTAGCCCCGCTTATCCACACCACGTCTATGCTGAATTAGCAAACCCTGGAGTAGGTAGCGAATTGGAAATGGCCAATGACTACGCTACATATAGTGATGAAAATATTTATTATCTATCAATAGTCAGGCTTAATGAGATTTTGAAAAGATCCTGGACCCTCTCTATATTGCCCCAGGGGTTTCCATATGTTGATCCCATGAGGGGTGATTTCCTTAAAGTCCAGGATCTCCTTAACCCAGACTATGATACGAATGCGAGTCTACAAGAATTTTTTAGCTCTAACTTGACTTGGGAGGAGTTGACGAGCCCAGGCCCTTTTCCTACAACGGTTATCGATAGAGATATGATCACTGAATCCACACCAGTAAATTTTACAGAGGGCTCTGCCGATATAGACCTCGCCACCAAGATGGTAGATGGCGAATGGAACTTAGGGCCAAACACTAAAAGTAAGGTTAAAAACTTTAGCGTAGAAGGTTGGCTAAGATTATGGTTTGGAGCAATTGAGGGAGAGGATTATTCACATTTAAACGATCTGGGGGCGAGGGTAAAAAAAATGTGGTGCCCTCCTTCGGGACATGTTCTGCCTATATCATCCGGAATCCTCTCGACACCCGTGGCCCTGGTTACCGGGTTTGAAAATCGCTATAGGACTGGTAATCCGACTGTAGGAAGTGTGGAGGCTGTTGAACCAGGAGCAGGTTTAACGACCGTGACTACCACAGGGTATGAGGCAGAATATAATCTTAATATGTACCCAACAGCTGAAATAGTAGAGGTTCCTTACTTTACTTCTACCACATCTATCTTGTCAAACCCACCTCCACCACCAGAAATATCGGTTATACCTTATCGCGGAGTGAACGATACTTTATTATTCAGTTTTATAGCGACAGACATGGAGATCATAGCCAGTCCAGTCATAATAGAAGAGAGTGAAAAAAACCTATTCCTCCACCATTCCAAGGCCCAGGGCGTAAATTATGGAGATCCTCTTTTATTCAAGGTAGACGACATTCCATCATTCTTCCAAGTACTCAGAGTGGATAAAGCACCTTCAAGCTATTCTGATTTTTCTGGTAAACTCCAAGCTACCATATCAACTTTGATACCCGATTCGGATGAGTTTATCAGATCTACTTCGGCCAACTATAAAGAAAAATTACAGCCCAATATAAAGTATTATTATACCTTTAGGGCAGTAGACTTCCATGGAAACCTATCAAACCCAACGGCTGTTTACGAAATAGAATTGGTTGATGATGGCGGCGCAGTGTATTTGCTTATGCAAACCTACGAATTTCCAATTATATCTGATAAGGTTCCTTCCAAAACAATGAAGAAATTTATTGAGATTCTCCCTAGACTAGAACAAGTCACCGCAGATGTAAGTCAAAATTTCTTAGATGGCGTCGGGAATGCAGCAGAAGATCCGGACGATCCCATTGATATCACGCTCGGCTCAGACTCTATAGCTGATGAAGATAGAATTTGGGACAAGAAATTTAAGATGAGATTAACTTCTAAAAAGACTGGGAAAAAGATTGATTTTAATATGACCTTTAATAAAAAGGACGAAAGAGGACTTACTTAATTAGAGACTATTTAGTATAAGGACTATTTAGAAAATGGAGAGACATAAATATGGCTTTTTTAGATAACAGTGGCGATATCATACTTGATGCCGTTTTAACTGATGTGGGGAGAAGAAGATTAGCTAGAGGAGATGGCAGTTTTAAAATTGCAAAATTTGCTTTGGGTGATGATGAGATAAACTATAGACTCTATAATCCAAGTCATGCAAGTGGCTCGGCATATTATGACTTAGAGATCCTACAAACCCCTGTGCTAGAGGCGTTTACAGATCCTGAAGCTCAAATGCACCATAGACTTATTTCTTTAAGAAGGAATGACCTTTTGTACCTTCCCATTTTGGAACTATTTGAAAGTGGCGATAGCACAAGACACGCTGGTACCAATTCCTTTTTAGTTGCGGTTGATACCGATACGGAAGATGCCCTTGGTGATTTAGGTGGACTTATCTACGGTGCCGAGGTTGGCTCCGTGTTGAGCAGCTTCGTGCAAATTGATCAAGGTGTGGATGCAAATGGTGTTTTGGCCGTCTCTGCTCTGTCGGGAGATTTGTTAGAGACTCAATATCAGGTAGAATTAGATAATAGATTTGGTTCGATATATAACTCTGGCGGATCTCGTGCCCGTGTTTCATTCGTCAACGAACATAGCATGGCTAGTTACTATGTAGGACTCGGAACAGACGCAACTTATGTATCTAGGATTACGGATCTGAGCGCAGGAGCCTCTTCTATTAATGGCAGGCGAGGCACGAGGCTAAGCTTTAAGATAGGAGCTTCACTAGATTTAAATGGTAGTACGTCTTTGTTCACAAAGTTTGGCGGTACTTCAACAATTACCGCTGCTGATGCTAGTAGCGTATCTGTCTATCATATTGATTCTGTTGCAAGAGTAACTGGTGTCACTACTGGCTACAGTATGGATATCCCCATTAGATTCATTAAAAAAGTATAATATAGGAAGGTAAAATATGGCAACGACATTTAAAAGCTTAGGTAGTGGTGATGTAACAACGACAAGAACTTTGTTGCATGAATCTATTCCAATTACCGGTTCGATAGTTTCTGGTACATATGGTGGAGACGCGGTAGCGCTGGGAGCGGAAGGGCACGTTAAGACATACTCCCATGGAATGTTTGAGAGCGTTTTTGATTATCCCTATCTAAGCTCTTCTGCCAATCATATTTTTGATATTACTGCTGGGTATGCCTCTACTTCTGTTTTATCGGGAGCGAGCAACACCCAAAATTCTAAGAAAATCAATATCTATAATCAGATGGCTCAGGTCCTTGTAGGATATGACATAACTGGAGCAGTTCGCTTATTTGACGAAGACGGAGATATTGTTTCTGGTGGTACTAAGCTTAATGAGTGTTACTTCTTAAACTTTACTAGACTACTCACTAAGGATGAAATTAAGAAGGGCTCATTTGAATTAGAGCTTGGGGTTAACAGCGACCATGACCAAGCCGGTGGAGTATTCACGAAAAGAATTAAGTTGACAGACACGAGCGGTTCAAATGGATACTTTGTTAATTCGCCAGCTGGCGAATATGGAGTGCTATTCGCCTCTTCCTCTGTCGGAACTTCTGCTTTGCTAACGAGCGAAACGCTAGGAGACGCAACTACCAATCCAGCATGCGGTTTGATTTTTTATCAAGCTGGTGTGGCCGTTATTTCGGGTTCGGTGTTTAATGATACCGGAATTGGTGGCATTCTACACAATACCAATACCGACGCTATGGAAATGATAGACGGACTTGGTTACAATGGGTTTGATTTCATCACAGGCTCAACTAATGATGTTGTTGCCGACCAGATTAGAAACAGAATTTATAATATCTCTTTCAACAACACTACGGAACTTAATTCAACAATCTATTTCTGTAGGGCCAACAACACAGACTTTAATTATAGTGCCAATCCAACGTACCTCTCTACCTCCAATGGGCCTAGTGAGATTGTTATTAAGGATGGCACGAGAACAAATGATCCATTAACGTATATTACAACTGTCGGTCTTTACTCTGCCGATAACGAATTGTTAGCGGTTGCTAAAGTTTCTGAGCCCCTAAAAAAGGACCCGTCGAACGAGTTAACATTAAGGGTCCGCTTAGATTACTAAGGAGGGCTTATGGCTTTTTATAAATTCTCAGATAATGATTTATTCGTTAACCATATAAAAACGAACCCATCATGTAAATTTGATATGTACGACTCCAAGACTTATTATAATAATAAGTCAGAAATGGTAGGAGCGTTTGTCAGTAATGTACCTGGAATTCCTACTGGACACATCAGTCTTCATGAAGTAAATGTAGATAGAAACTCTACAGACACTGGACTTGTTTTTCCGTTTCTGCAAAGAGACAGTTCTTTAACAACCTTTAAAACAATCTCCACAAGTGATTACTATTCCACTGATTATGGTTCTTCAATTAATGCTGTGAGTGGTGCTGAGTATCCCTTGTCTGCTTCTATAACAAGGGAATTCTTTGATGATAATCATTTTTCTACAATGAAAACGAATAACGAGACAACAGTTGATACCGAACGCACAGATCATGGGGGAGAACTAGCGTTGTCAGACCCACCGTTAACCGGAGATGGATTACCTAATTATAAAATAGATGATGATTTTATTTATGCTCCGACAACACTAGCAGGTTCAAGTAGTCTTGATAGGTATATAAGACTTAAAGGATTATTGTCCTCTTCGCATGTGAACACACTTGCAAGTACGATTAACCATTATTCGAACATGAGCCCCCACTTTAGATACTCAGCCAGTTTTGGATCGGGATATCAAAGAGATTTAGACACAGTACCAGTAAACCTTATAAGCATTCCAAGCATTTTTTATGGCTCAAATCTTGAGAGAGGGACAATAAGTTTAAAATATTATCTTACTGGCACTTTAATCGGAGAGATCAAAGATGAAAATAAAAATGGAGAACTAATCCAAGTAGGCCCTGAAGGGAGCACGGGATCCGGCAGTGTAGCTGGGATTGCCCTATACAGCCAAGGATTTGTTCTACTTACAGGTAGTTGGGACCTACAAACTACTGGTCCGTCTAGTGATGCTCAATTGGATTATAAAAACACTGGAACAGCTGTTACCTCATCATGGCTTTACTTTGCTGCTGGAACGAATGACGGTATACCTGCGGACGGTGATAGCTTGGGAACAAGATATTCTGCAAGCTACTCCATGCATTTCTCAGGCACAAATGAAGTGCCGGTTATAACTATGTTTGCCCATGCAGCAAAAGGTCACCTTAACTATTCTAATAATCCGACGTATTTAAGCCACAGTACGGCAGAAAGCGATTACAATGCCATAACAAGTTCAATTTCGTATTTAGAACCAGACTTAGCAACAACAAATATTGTTAGCTCTTCCTTTTCAAACCCAACGGCCAGTTTCGCCAAGGAGACTTATATTTCAAGGATTGGTCTTTATGATGAAAATAGAAATTTAATTGGCGTGACAACTGTGGCGAAACCGGTTAAGAAGACAGAAGATAGGGAGTTTACGTTTAAAATGAAGTTGGATGTATGATACTAGGATTGGATGTTAGTACGTCAGTGACAGGATATACAATTTTAGATGAAGATGCAAACATAATAAAATGTGAAGCATGGGATTTAAGGAACAAGCGATACTTTCCGGATCTCTATAGTAAAGGATCGCTTATTAAAAAAGAGTTGGAGGAGATAAAAAAAGAATATCTCATCTCTCACATCTATATTGAAGAACCCTTCACCTTCTTTCGAGCAGGAGGCTCAACAGCCAAGACAATGGCAAAGCTACAAGCATTTAATGGAATAGTATCCTGGCTGTGTCGTGACATTTTTAACTTTAATCCGACACACATCTCTTCTGCCAAAGCAAGAAAGTTAAATGGTATCAAAGTATCAAGAGGACAAAAGGCAAAAGAAGTTGTTTTGAACTATTTATTGAAGAATGAAGAGTCTTTTACTATCGAATATACTAATAGGGGAAACCCTAAACCCGTTTCATACGATAGAGCAGACAGCCTAATTATAGCGAGAGCCGGTTCTCGACTGCTTGGAGAAAAACCAGAATGAGTCTAAAATTAACGGAAGCCCAGATTTTTCAGATGATTGAAGAGGAGTCTAAATTTCTTGTTGAGGTAAAGCAAGAGATTCCGCCCGACCTAATCTGGGGGGAGATAGAAGGCAAAATTGTTAAATGGTGGCAACTGATAGACTTGTGGAAAGGCTATCGGGCTCCTGAGAAATGGAAAAAAATAAAAGGCTTTTCGCCAGCAAGAAAAGCTTCGTTTCTGTATAGTGCTATGGGAGGACAAGTAGGAACTGATGAGGGTATGGTTTATGCTTGCCTCGCCAACTCCAAGGAAGAGAACGAACTAATTGAAGCAAAATATAATGAGCGACATGGCGACAACGCCCTGAAACAACACTTGTCAGGTGAACTGAGGGATTTTGGGGAGGTTAAGTATCTCACTATAGCCTTGCTACTTTTAGAGGGACACAAACGGTGGCTTTGGTCAGCGGAGAACTCGCGGGTGAGATTGGGAGCGATAGAAGCGGAATACGCAGACGAAGAGGAACCAACAGCTGAAGAGGAATACGAAGAGGAATACGAAGACGAAGAGGAATACGAAGACGAAGAGGAATCAGCAGACGAAGAAGAGCCAGCAGTTCCTCCTGCTTCTACACCTACTCCTGCTTCTACACCTACTCCTGCTTCTGCTCAGAGAGGGAAAATCTTATTCCCTAAAAGCGATGAGGTTGGGCAAATTCAGGCAATCTTGAATAGGAGAGGTGCAAGCCTTACTCCAGATGAATTGTTCGGCCCTAAGACTTTGGCTGCATGGCAGGAGGCTACAAATAGCACAACCGTACCGAGATCGGCGAAAGAAGCTCTAAAAGCTCTAACCCCACAGGCAGTCCCACAGGCAGCCCCACAGACAGCTAGTGCTCCTGGGTATAAAATTCCCCCAAGAAAGATTCAAGCCCAGATTCTTGCTTACGACAAAGCAATAAGACTAAGTACGAATGGTTGGAAGCCCGAGGGCACAGGGATCAACTATGCTGCCCCAAAACCCAAAGATCTCCAAAATGATAAGTTTTATGCCCAGTTTGACTTGAAGGACCTCCAACGAAAAATAGCAGATCTTACCACACAAGCTCAATCCGCCAGAGTGAACATTAAAAAAAAGAATCTAACTAAACAATTAACCGCAGCAACCACAAATTATAAGGAAAGAAACCAGCGTATCCTTAATGCGAAGCAAGAGCGAGAGAAATTGGAAAGAAAATATTCTACATCTTCCCTTAGCGAAGCGCAGATACAAGAGATCATCCAGGAAGAGACTCTTAAGGTATTAAAAAAAAAACTAGATGAAGACATAGGAGCACAGTTGGGCGCTGCCGAGAAAAGCTCGGCTCGTGGGTTGGGTTCCCTGGGAGCTAAGAAAGGAACCTTCGCTTCAAAAGTATCGACAGCAGCCAAAGGAGCTTATGGTGCTACAAAGACTGCTGGTCAGGCCATGGGATTCATCGGGGATAGAGGTAGCAAAGCTCTAGTAGCGGCAGCCGGGAGTGCTAAGAAGGGGACCGGGTCAGCTCTGCTCAGATTTCTTGGTGTTGGTATAGTAGGTAGACTGGTAGGTTGGTTCTTTTCCTGGCCTGTGATGGTTGGCTGGCAGGTGTGGGATGAGCTTGTATCCCCATTTACAATAGAGGCAGAGCGCGGAGACATAACAAAAACTTACAAGCAAATGGCTAATTCACAGGAGGCCTCCCAAAAGAGAGACAATATAGATAAATTCTCTGGGGACTTCCTTATCAAGGTCCAGGAGTACGTGAAGGGCTATAAAGGCTTTAGCTTCTTAGACCTCGTTTTAGACCTTACGGGTGGCTTGACAAATATAATTCTTAATTTTAACACCGATTTGGTTGGGTTTATCACTTCTAAATTCACAGACAATCCCGTGTCAGCTGCGATTAAGAAGAGGAGAGTCGAAGCTTCTGTGCAATTCTTTAAGGTTTTACAAGAGTACGGACCCGAAGTTAGAGACAGCGAAGGAAACATCGTTCCCAACACCCCCCAAAAGGTACAGAGTTTAGAACAAGCCCTTAGTACCAAGATTGATGAGTTTCTTAAGCAAGAATACGATATCCTGTTAACAACTGATATGGCGGAACTAATAGGAGATTCTATTCCCACCAAAGACGAAGCGAAAGCAGAATTGCAAGCGTCGGCCAATCCATTAATCAAAGCGTGCTTAGACTATTATAGTTTTATAGGAGGGGCACAGGCTTCCCAAGGCAGAAAAGCTTCTGCCACTACTACAGCAGGCCCCACAGCAGGCCCCACAGCAGGCCCCACAGCAACTGGGGCAGCAGCAGGGACCGCTGTTGCAGCCACCACTAGAACAACACCTAAGCCTGCTACCTACTCTGGCAGAGCTAGGGAGCTGACGCAGAAAGTTGTTGATCTTCTTAAGTCACACGGGGTTAAGGACAGCGACCAGCAAGGTGCTTGGATTTCTTGGTCGAAGCGAGTGACCAAGAAGGACAACACTGTTAGAGACCAAACTATACTCTCTGTTATAGAGGAGTGGTTTGGTCTCACAGGTGAAAAAACTATGAGAGAAAACCGCGAACTCATGGAAGCTGTTGGCCTTGTTTTGCCTGTGAAAGGTGAATATGAATTCGAAGATTTTGTTCGCTGGCTTGAAGACAACAATGAGCAGTCTGGTTTGCCACCCAAATATGGGCTCTGGGATCCCAGACATCTTCGGAGATATTTAAACTATGTTCGCACCTTCAAGAGAAGTGAAGCCCGTGCTGCAAGGCAAGACAAAAGGTCAGAAAGAATTTCTAACAGGGCCAAAGAAAATAGAGAAGAAATCTTGTCCTTAGCCCGTGAGCTTGAAAGCCTTGGGGATTCCAAAAAGGACGCCAAGAAGGTAAATCGAATAAATAAGAAGATTGAGAGATTGACAGGTGCAGCCGAAAGAAAAGATACGAGAGCGCAGAAAGTGCAGAAAGTCAAGCTCAGAAAAAAAGATGTTAAGAATTTAGAAGAAACTATATATAAACATGTGGAGAACAATAAAATGAAGATTACTAGGAAAGAACTAAATAGAATTATTCTACAGGAAGTGGCTGCTGTCACCGAAGCTGGCAGTGAATGGCTACAGGGTAGGGACCCTGGTGCGCTTGTCGGTAGACCCGGTGCCACCCTTGGCGACCTTACAGACATAGAGAAAGAAACATTGAGGTCTAAGGAGTGGGCGGATACGGCTATGGATATGGATGCTGGATTTGATTACGACGAGACAGATAGTATCGATTTTGAAGATGGGGTCGAAGTGCTTAAGCAGCAAGCCAACAAATTAGCAGATGAGATAGCTGGTATGTATATGCAGTATGAAGACCTAACTAAAGAGCACACCCGATTAAGAGGGGAACGTAAGAGCACCAAGTGGCCTAGAAAGAGAAGGGAGATAGAGACTAAGATAGCTGGTATCGTTAAACGGATGAACGGCATAAAGGGTCAGATTAATAAGGCTTGGAGTAAATCAGTGGAGCTTCCCCCCACCGGCTACACCGAAAAAGTTAATGATGCACTACAGAGCCCTGGATCAAAGGCATATTCTGCCCTCATGGCTAAAGTTCGAAGTGGTAGAACTGTTTGACACCTAACTAAAGCCATGCTATACTCATGGCATGAGAGAAAAGCTTCAGATCCTGAAAGATGTTCTTGGACAGTACCGTGTGTCGAACCAAGAACATCTTTTTCTATGTCCATATTGCGAACACCACAAAAGAAAATTCTCCATTAATATAGAAAAGAATGTCTATAAATGTTGGGTTTGTGATACTCGTGGCCTTGACATATATCAGATTATTCGTAAGCACGGCTCTTTTAATAATGTCCAGCAGTGGAGGGTCCTCACCAACAAGGTAGAAATAGGTGAATTTGACAACCTTTTTGGAGAACCAGAGGAGATAAAAGAAGAAAAGATACCTCTTCCAAAAGAGTTTGTCTCTCTTGTTAATGATGCTCCTGTCACAGCTAGACCACCTCTGAACTATCTAAAAAAACGTGGAGTGACAAAAGAAGACATTCTTCGATGGAAAATAGGATATTGCTATGATGGGGTCTACAAAAATAGAATTATTGTCCCATCATTTGGTATGACGGGCTATGCTAATTTCTTTATTGCCCGTTCATATAACGGAGATTGGAAGAGATATAAGAATCCCCAAGTCAATCGAAATATCATCTTTAATGAGTTATACGTTGATTGGGACAAAGATGTTATTTTAGTTGAGGGTGCCTTTGATGCTATTCGAGCTTATTCTATTGGCTCATCGATACCTCTTTTGGGGTCCACATTGAGGATAGAATCCAAACTATTCCAATCAATAGTGAGGCATGATCCAAAAGTTTATGTCGCATTAGATGAAGATGCGCAATATAAATCTTCAAAGATAACTCAAAATCTAATGAAATATGGTATAAAAACTTATTCAATAGATACTTCTGGCTACGAAGACATAGCAGAAATGCCAAGAGAAGTTCTTCAAATTAGAAAAGAAGAAGCAACTGTAATGGATTCAAACAACTATTTATTCCAGAGAATAAGGAGTTTATAATATGCTTAAAATTTCAGATAATGACATTATGTCTTTGGTAAATAAATCCTTCCAGAGGGAAGCCAGAAAAAGGGGCCTTCTCGCTGAAGAAGAGGGTAACGAAGGGATCAAACAATTAGACATAAAGCTTTTTAAACTCTTTATAAATGAAAAGTTATGGGGTACTTCTAGGGAGAAATCTCTAGAGGGTAGACTATTAAATCAGGTAGTGTCCACTATTAAAGGAGAGACAGCATTAGAAAAAATACTAGATCTTAATAATATTATTAATGACCAAGTAAAGACTTCTACGAAAGATTGTTCCTTTGACCAATTATTTTCTAGAATAACCCTGTTAAACACAATTAGTTCGTTGGTTCACGAATTCGAGCCAGGAGCAGGCGGGCAAATATTAGAAGGATTTTTAGCAGGATTGCTGGGTGGCCGACAAGTTAAATCCCTCGGAGGCCAGCAGGAAGACTTGGTAGATTTAGAGGCAGGAGAAAAATTTTATAGTATAAAACTTATGACACCGAATACAGAACACAAAGCAGGAGCAAAGGGTAGCTATGACCTCTTATATCAAAATCTTTTTATGGAAGGTAAAGCAATAGAGTATATTATCTTTTTGAAAGCTACGGAAAACAAGATAATAGTAAAGAGCTTTGTTATTACAAAAGATAATATATTATCTTTTTTTAGTGATAAATATCGATCAAAAGTGGAGGGGTACCTCTCCTTGAGGATGGAAGGGACAGAATCAACCATAGCTCTAAAGCAAACTGGTTTGGGGAAGAAGTTTCATTTACGAAAGTCCTACTACAGTAGATCAGAAAGCTATGGCGAGGGGGTGTTAGATATAGATACAATAGCTATGCTTAAGGCTGCCGAGGCTAATTTGATTGAACTGGCAGTGGAAGCTAGTAACCTTATCACATCGGTTAATAACATGATAGAGGGTGTGAACTCTTATCTCTTGGCAAGCAGCCTGCCATCCGACGCTCAAGCAAAAGTCCAGGACGTTAGTAATAATATAAATATATTTGCACAAAAACAACTAACATCTTGTGGCTAAAGAGAACATAACCAGTTATAAGCTAACAAAACCGGAGGAAGGATGGGACTTAAATTCTGTCACTTGGCTGACACACATATTAGAAACCTTAGGTATCACAAGGAGTATAGGGGAGTATTCAGCCAATTATACGAATATCTCAGAGAAGAGAAGGTAGATTACATTATACATTGTGGCGACATAGCCCATACAAAGACACAGATATCTCCAGAGTTCGTAGATATGTGCTCAGATTTTTTAAACAGTTTAGCGGATATTGCCCCAACGTATATAATACTTGGGAACCATGATGGTAACCTTAAAAATTCAGGCCGTTTAGACGCCCTCACGCCTATCGTAGAGGCTCTTGGGCACCCAGACCTACATCTGCTCAAGGACTCCCAGGAAGTTTATTTAAGGGACGGTTTTGCCCTTAATGTGCTATCTGTATTTGATGAGTACGGCTGGGATGATCCATCCAATTATGATAATGTAAATATAGCCGTATATCATGGGTCAATTTCCAACTGCCAGACTGATACTGGTTGGATTATGGAGAAGGGTGAACATGATATAAATATATTTGAAGAGTTTGACTATGCCTTTCTCGGAGATATTCATAAGGAGCAAGCCATGGATAGTAAAGGTAAGATCCGCTATCCAGGTTCCACCATACAGCAAGGGTTTGGAGAAACAGAGGATAAAGGTATACTTATCTGGGAGATACAGGATCGGGACAGATTTACAGTTAAAAGAAAGACCTTTCATAATCCCAAGCCTTTCATCACCGTTGAATTGGAGCAGGGCAAGGTACCAGAAATAGAAATCCAAGAGGGTGCTCGTGTACGTCTTGTGTCTATTGAGAATATAACTCTTGAGGATATGAAGAAGGCTGTCGATGTAGCCCAACATAAATTTAAGCCTGAAAGTATTTCCTTTTTAAGTAGAAACATAAGTCAGCATAGTCTTGCCAGCGATACAGTGGAAAATATTCATCATGATGACCTTCGGGATATTGTAGTCCAGCGTAGACTCATAAAAGAGTTCTTAGCAGATTATCAATTAAATGATAACATTATAAATAAGATAATTGAGTTGAATGACAAATACAATTTGATGGCCGAAGAAAAAGAAGAGATTCTTCGAAATGTTAATTGGAAGATTAGAACCTTAACTTTTGACAACCTCTTTAACTATGGAGAAGATAACAGAGTAAATTTTGCCAACCTTAATGGAATAGTCGGGATCTTTGGAAAGAATTTCTCTGGCAAATCTAGTATTATTGATAGTTTTCTCTACACAATGTTTAATACAACATCAAAGAATGAGAGAAAAAATCTTAACGTCATAAACTATGATAAAGATTATGCCTGTGGTGACCTGGAGCTTATGACAGAAGACGGAACCATATGGAACATCAACAGAAAGTCAGATAAATATACTAAGAAATCAAAAGGCCAACAGATTGTTGAAGCTAAAACAGATGTCGCGTTTTTTTCTACTGCAATAGATGGTATATCAACCATTCTGAATAGCACTACGAGAAATGAAACTGATAAAGAGATAAGAAAAACTTTTGGAACAATTGATGATTTCTTACTCACATCTATGTCATCGCAGCTAGATTCACTTTCTTTCATTAGAGAAGGGTCTACCAAGAGAAAAGAAATCTTTGCTAAGTTCCTGGATCTTGAATTGTTTGATAGAAAGTTTAAGTTTGCCAAGTCGGAAGCGTCTAGCCTGCGTGGTGCTCTGAAGAGGCTTGAGGGCAAGGACTTCGCTTCTTCTATAGACGAAGTCCTATACGATTTGCAGGAGTGTATTTTTGAACACGAAGAAAAGCAAAGCGAAAAGGCAAAAGTAGAAGAGTCTATCAAGGAGCACAATATTGCTATCGAAGAGTTAAATATAATGATACGTGATACTCCCACTGAGCTTATTAATATTGCCAAACTTCGCCGAGAGCTTACTAATAAGAAAAACCAACATATTTCTTTAGTAGACGCCAACGCAGACCTCAAAGAAAAGTTGATGTTTTCAACAGAGATGCTACAGCAGATACAAGAATATATCAATAATTTTAACATTGATGTTTATAGGAATAGGATCAACAAATCCACGGAACTTGAAAATTTATTATCAAAGATAGATAATAAAATAGGGCAAGAAGAGAGAGCCAAATCCAGGAACGAAAGACAGACTTTAATTTTGGATGGAATTCCTTGTGGAACGCAATATCCAACCTGTAAGTTTATTAAAGATGCCTATGTAGCTAAAGCAAATATACCTGAAAATGAAAAGAGCATAGGTATCTTGTCCAACAAGAAGGAGGAATGCAAAGAAAAAATATCCGCCTACCAAGCTGGAGAGGCCAAGACTTATGTTGAAAAATATGATAGACTCTTAAAGAAAAAGATTGAGCATGAAAATGCTATAATTAGGATTAATCTAACTGTTTCTAAAAATGAAGCCCTAATAAACAATCTAGAAGTTCAGTTGGAGGCGTTAAAGCGCAGAGAGAATAAATATATTTCCAACAAAGAAGCTGTTGACAACTTAAATAATTTGATTAATAAAAGAAAGGCCTATGTTTCAAAATTGTCAACACTTGAAAATAAAGATAGAAACTTGGACAATGAGGCTAAGTTCCTATATAAGAGGTTGGGATCCCTGGAGCAGAAGAAAGAAAACCTACGAGAGCAACAGGCAGAGCTTATAAAATTACAAGAAGAATACTCAGCCTATGATCTTTACCTTAAGTGTATGCACAGTAATGGTATTGCCTATGATATCATTAAGAGCAAGCTCCCGGTCATTAATGAAGAGATATCTAAGTTTTTAATTAATATCGTTGATTTTGGAATCTTCTTTGAGGATGACGGAAAGAGATTAAACATACATATTCAGCATCTAGGACAAGACTCAAGGCCCTTAGAGATGGGCTCGGGCGCAGAAAAGACAATTGCGGCGATGGCCATTAGACTTGCATTATTGTCTGTATCTAGCCTTCCGAAGGGTGACGTTTTTATTCTCGACGAACCAGGGACCGCACTAGATGAAGAAAACATGGAAGGATTCACAAGAATGTTGGAGATGATAAAGTCTCATTTCAAGACTGTTTTGCTAATTTCACACCTTGAAACTCTTAAGGATTGTGTGGACACACAGATAATTATAGAGGAAAAGGATGGTCATGCTTTTGTAGATTGCTAGACTAATTATAATGTTACTATTAATATTGTAGCCGGGAGATTTAATCATGAGATGGGGCAAACCAACAAAAAACAAGAAGAGACGTGATCCAAGGCACTTTTTAACCGAACAAATGAACACTACAGTTCAGAACGCTATGGGATCTTTGTATCTTCCTCTGCTAAGCAGGTCCGGAGAGGATGCCATCCAGCTTGAAAAGCTGCTTGTGGAAGATGGGGTTGATATCGGTGTTCTGGTCCAGAAATTTGAGACTTTAGCTCACGGCAAATGGGCTAATGATATTGTTAACGCTGTGCAAGAGTCTATGAAGAAGAATCTACCATGAAGATTAGATAACACTGGAGGTGTTGTGAAAATGTTAAAAGGTGCATTAGATAAAGGGCTAGAAAAGGTCGTCTCTCGAAAGTTGCTTGTATGGGCAACCGCTACGGGCTTAGCCGCCACGGGCTTCTTAACAAGCGCTGACTGGGTTATGATTTCGGCTCTCTATATAGGAGGCCAAAGTGTCATTGATGCGATTGTCAAACTCAAGGGGCCGTAGTGCAGGCTTTAATACCCATTTTAATGAAATACTGGAAAGAAATATTAATCGGGTTGCTACTGCTAATAACTTGTGCCTCGTGGTATCATGACAGATCATCTATTATAAAGGCTTTTGATACTGCGTCGGCTCGTTATGAACAAGAGCTGAGTATTTTGGAAGAGAGCCACGAGCGTGAGAAACAAGAAAAAAAGATTTTGGCCGAGGAGTATAAGAAAAAGCTCCAAGACCTACAGATAGACTTTGAGAAGACTAAAGAAGAGATAGAAACTCTAAAATCCAAAAGAATAAAAGAGATCACTACCCTAAGGACTACGGACCCAGACACTGTCGCAAGACAAATAGAAGAAGCCTTTGGGTTTGACTATGTGGAGTAAGATCACACAAACATTAACTCTGAGTTTGGTTCTGTGCCAGGCCGCATATGCGGAAGACGTTGGCAAATTTACTTTGTTGCCCAAAGGGGCTACCGTTTTGTTTGAGGCTACATGTTTTGATAATGTAGCCACGGCCCGCCTCTTAACATGGAAGGAGTTTCAGGAACGAGAAATGAGAGAGGAACTTGATTTTGTACTCAATTTTCAAATCGAGATACATAAACATGAGATAGGCAATATAAAAATAGAGATGGAAGAATCCACATTCAGATATGAGGAGAGTTTAAAACTCCGAGACGAAGAAATAGAATCCTTAAGGAATATTGTCAAAAAGGATAGGAAAATAAATTTGCCATTAGTTATAGCCGGTAGCATAGCCACTGGCGTGGCCATAGGAGTAGGAGGTACTTATGCGATTGATAAAGCAATTAATTAGACTTTTTAATGAACACCCAGAAGAGATTGGGCTGTCTTATATGGAACATGTTTTCCGAGCTTTGAGTTTTTCGATAGTTTTAGCATACGCTTCAATTCTTTGTTTAATACATGCTGTGTTTCCCTTTCTGTTTGAGTATAAAGCATCGAATATCATTTCTCTGTTAAATAAAAAAATGGGGAACTAGTGAAAGATCCAAACAGGATAGCTAGAATAGAAAAAGCCATAGCTAAAAAATATGGGCACGAAGCGGTAGAGAACCCCAGGAATCATTGGAACGATGAGAAAGAAGAAGAATATTTAGAACAAATAAAGATATTAGCAGAAAAGGAGCGTAGATACGAGGAAAGCCAAGAGAAAACAGAAGTCAATGGCATTTTAATATCTAAAAAACTACTTACTAGAGAAGCTACTAGGAGGAGCTGCCCTATTTGTGAAATTTTTTCTTTTAATCTAAAAGACGATGCATATATGAGTAAATACAGTTGTTGTTACAATTGTTATATACAATGGGTCGAGGGGAGAGAGGAAAGATGGGAAACAGGGTGGCGACCGTCTAAGGGAGATAAATAATGGCAACCACATTAGAAGTTATAAGAGGGATTTCGCAAGCCGCTGCGAATGCATATGACGGGGCTCACATGGAAAGCTACTCTTCGGACGGTAAGGCTCGAACAGTAGGACTTAAAAGGGAGGAAGGAAATCCTTTGATCGACTCGCGAGTTATGGATGGCTTCGGCGTTAGGTTTCACGGTAATCAATTGTGCATCACTTACCAATCGGAAGCTAGGCTAAAAGAAGTTTATGGGACCTCTTTTGAAAGTGACATAGACTCTACAATTGGGGATATAGCTTCTTTTCTTAAGAAAGAATACAAAGCCGTTACGGGGAATTCTCTGACCCTATCTCCGGTGGGAGAAGTGGAGGTCTTGGTCCAGAATACTTCTCGGGTGCGTACCTGGTGTCAAGCTAAGAAATATTTTAATATTGGTTCTATCGATGATGTTGAGAAGATAAAGACCCCGTCAGAAGACAATATGGATGCTACTTATAGGAAGTTTTTAGACCAAGGTGGATTTTTAGGGAAGAAGCCACAGAACGACACCAGAAAGAAAGAGTAGGTCAGATGGCTTATGAGCTTTCAAAAAAACAAATAATGAAAGAAATAGTTAGGTCGGGTAAAGACCCGACCTATTTCATTAACAATTACGCTAGAATTTCACATCCGATGAGAGGATTGATCCCTTTTAAGACCTACCCATATCAAGATGATATGTTAATTAATTTTAACGATCATCGATTTAACGTAATTTTAAAAGCTCGTCAACTAGGGTTATCTACAATTGTTTCTGCTTATATTGTTTGGATGATGCTCTTTCACAGAGATAAGAACGTTTTAGTAATGGCCACTAAGTTTTCAACAGCTACCAATGTTGTCAAAAAAGTTAAAAGTATTATGAAAAACCTTCCTGACTGGATTAGGATTTCTAATATTAAAATTGATAACCGTGCTTCGTTTGAGTTAGGCAACGGGTCTCAAATTAAAGCCACTTCTACCTCTGGGGATGCTGGCCGTTCCGAGGCTTTGTCATTGTTGGTCCTTGATGAGGCTGCCCATATCGAAGGCCTAGAGGAGCTATGGACCGGCTTGTACCCTACCCTTTCTACTGGTGGTCGCTGTATTGCCCTTTCCACTCCAAATGGGGTTGGGAATTGGTTTCACAAAACATATACTGACGCCGAGCAGAACTTAAACGATTTCAATCCCTCAGCTTTAATGTGGGATGTCCACCCAGAGAGAGATCAAAGGTGGTTTGAGAAAGAGACAAGAAATATGTCTCGTCGCCAAATCGCACAAGAACTTGAGTGTAACTTTAATACGTCTGGGGAAACAGTTATCCATCCCGATGATATTGAATATATAAAGACTTTAGTAGCGGAGCCTAAATACAGGACTGGCTTTGATCGCAACTACTGGATTTGGGAAGAGTCTAGGCCTGACGAAGATTATCTGCTTATTGCAGATGTCGCCAGAGGAGATGGGAAGGACAGCTCAGCCTTTCATGTGTTTAAGATTTCTAATATGCAGCAAGTAGCGGAATACCAAGGGAAACCTTCTTTGGATATGTATTCTAATATTCTTGAACAAGTCGGAAAAGAATATGGAAATGCCTTGTTAGTTGTGGAAAACATAGGGATTGGAATATCCGTTTTAGAGAAATTAGAATTATTGAATTATCCTAATATTTACTATTCTATCAAAGGAACACATGAGTTTATTGACCAAGAGGTTGCCTATGCAAATGCTAGTTCAATCCCAGGCTTTTCTACCACTACTAAAACGAGACCTTTGATCGTTGCGAAAATGGAAGAGTTTATAAGAAATAAACTAGTTATTACACATTCTAGTCGTCTATGTAACGAAATGGAGACCTTTATTTGGAATAACGGCAAACCACAAGCAATGAGAGGATATAATGATGATCTCACCATGTCTTTGGCGATTGGTTGTTGGGTTCGGGACACTGCGTTATCTGCGAATAAACGAGAACAAGAATACAGGGAAGCTTTTTTTAATTCTATGATTTCAACAAATAAAAAATTTAATACAACAATTCCTGGCATGTTGGGCCATAATAGGTTAGATAGCTCATTGGAAGAAGCAAAAGAACAACAAGAACAATATATGTGGCTCTTGAAGGGGTAAATAATGGCTGGTAAAGATGGAAATAATCCTAGAAATCCGACATCTGATTTATATAAGAAATTAACTAAACTCTTTTCGGGTCCGATTGTCAGTAGAAGGACGCAGCTAGGCAGAAGAATAAGAAAGCAGCAGCTTGATAAATATGGGCACATGTTTAAGTCTGCGAGTGGGCAGGAGTTTAAACGAGCACACTATAACCCATTTGAGTCTATGAACTCAAATTATATGGCAAACCAGAACCGTACCGAAAGATATGTTGACTCGGATCAAATGGAATATACACCAGAAGTGGCCAGCGCACTTGATATCTATGCTGATGAGATGACTACATCCTCCCCTTTGACCGAAATGCTTCACATTAAATGCCCAAATGAAGAATTAAAAGCAATTCTTAACTCATTGTATACCGATGTTTTGAATATTAAATTCAACTTATTTGGGTGGGCCAGGACAATGTGTAAATATGGAGATTTCTTTTTATATTTAGACGTGGATGAAACCTATGGAGTCCGTCATGTGATAGGGTTGCCACCGAATGAGGTTGAAAGATTAGAAGGGGAAGACAAGACAAACCCTAACTACGTTCAATTCCAATGGAACTCAGCTGGTATGACTTTTGAGAATTGGCAAGTTGCCCATTTTAGGATCTTAGGTAACGATAAATATCATCCCTATGGTACATCTGTTTTGGAGCCTGCAAGAAGAATTTGGCGTCAGCTGACCCTGATGGAAGACGCCATGATGGCATATCGTATTGTAAGGGCACCTGCAAGAAAGGCTTTCTATATTGACGTGGGTAATATCCCCCCTCAAGATGTTGAGCAATACATGCAAAGAGTTATGACTTCTATGAAAAGAAACTCTGTTGTCGACAAAACCACGGGCAGAATTGATTTACGCTATAATCCATTAAGTATTGAAGAAGACTACTATATCCCCGTTCGTGGTGGCACAAAGTTTGCAGACATAGCAGAAGTCGGTGGACAAGAGCGTACTCACGATATTGAAGACGTTAAATATCTAAGAGATAAGCTATTTTCTGCGTTAAAAGTGCCCGCTTCTTATCTAACTCAAGGTGTAGAGGGCACAGAAGACAAAACAACTCTAGCTATGAAGGATGTCAGATTTGCCAGGACGGTACAAAGGCTTCAAAGGTCTGTTTTGGCCGAATTGGAGAAAATAGGCATTGTCCACTTACATACTTTAGGATTTCGTGGAGAAGACTTAGTTAATTTTAGCCTTACCTTACAAAATCCCTCTAAAATAGCGGAAATTCAAGAGCTAGAGCACTGGAACCAGAAGTTTACTGTTGCTACCGGCGCTACTGATGGATTTTTCAGTAAGCGCTGGCTGGCAGAGAATTTATTTGGCCTTTCGGAAGAAGAATTCTTGCGCAACAAGAGAGAAATGTTCCATGATCGTAAATATGAAGCCGAGCTGAACGCAGTTGGCGAAGTCGCAGGCGAAGCAGCGGCTGCATTGGCTGGTGGGGCCATGGGCCTTACCCCAGATATTCCAGGAGTGGCGGGGATTGAGCCAGGAGAAGGATTGCCTGGTGCCGAAGAAGGTGGCATGCCCGAATTTGGGGCTGGCCCTGGGGGAGGAGAAGCCGCAGAACCAGAAGCAGAAGCAGGAGGTGAGGGTGGAGAAGAGGTCCTTATGGCAACGCCAGGTAAAAGGGATAAAGATTTTAAATGGATTAACCCTGATAAAAGAAAGCAAGACAGAAGAAAGACAACGGCACCTCGTATAAAATCTTATAAAAGAGTAGCAACGCCGGAAGTTACAACTGGAAAAACTACTAGATCCATTCATCCTGGCTATTCTGAACTATCTACTTTGGCCAGAGGCATTTACGCAGAGGAGCTTTCTAATTACGAAGAAGACCAAGTTCTCCAAGAACAAAGGATTTTGACCATTAACCGCGAAACACAGAGGTTAATTGAGAATTTAGATAGCATGGAGCAAAAAATAGATGAAACATAATAAAAAAAGAAACACTGCTTTTTTATACGAAAGTTTGGTTAAGGAGCTAACAAAGGCCGCTTTACATTCTGATGTTGAGTCTAAGACTAATATCACGTCTATCTTGAAGGAGCATTTCCATGTTAATTCTGTATTACACAAAGAACTAAATCTTTATAAGACTTTGTGTGAGGTAAATAATGTCGAAAGGACTACGGCTGAAAAGATTCTCACTGAAGTGAAGAGGGTATACCATGCTCTTGGCGAAGAAGATATATTTGATGAACAGACAAATGTGATTAAGAAGATAAATACCGATCTTACTAAGAAGGTATTCAACAATTTTGTATCAAATTATAAGACATTAGCGACCATATCACAGATGTTCAATGGCAAAACACCGATTAGCAAAAAAGTTATTTTAGAAGAAAAACTAATTGATTTGATGACAGCCAAATCTGAATCTCGGATAGTCATGAAGCCCATTGATAATGTCACATATAACATATTTGTACAGAAATTCAATGAAAAATATGGAGATTCTCTAAATGAAAGCCAAAAGAATCTTTTATCAAGGTATGTAACCCTATCACCTGAGACTGCCGTAGAATTTAAAATCTATATTAATGAAGAAATCCAGAGATTAAAAGAATCCGTTAGAAGCCTACAGGCCAAGAAAGAAGTTTTACTAGATGAGTCATTGAGCATGAAAAATAGAGAGATTTTGGGAATTTTGGAAAGCTTCAAATCCCAAAGAATTAACGACAATATGATTAAAAAGATTTTAAAAATACAAGCTTTGGCCGTGGAGGCTTAAAATGCCCAATGTAAGAATTAAATTCCTGCCGTCGCAGAAGAGCGTCATCATAAAAGTTGTTGATGAAGATGCAGTCTTGGCTCATTTTACCCTAAAAGCAAAAAAAACTCTAGATGGTAATATAATTATTTTTGATCATGACGATATTGATATTATTTTAAAACCAGAGAAGAAGAAAATATCAACATTTAAAAAAGATGGCGTTAACGGCGACATAGCTTATGGAGCAGCAGATAGAATGTTTAGATATTTAGCTTCCAAAGGAGTTATAAATATTGAAGACGTTCAGGGCGGCGGTACTCTAGATTCTTTCGAGGCAATGATACCGGAATCAAATGTTGAGGTTCCAATAAAAGTTATACTACTTGCCATATCCAAATGGATAGAAAAAGAACGTCCATACTTTGAGTATGGAGAAGACTATGAGAACATGATGAAAGGCAGACTAACTGACCCTGACGATGAAGAGGCGACAGAATTGGGAGATGTCCCACACGACAAATCAAAGGGGTCCATAGTGCCTGGCTATTACAGAAGTCCTTATTGGATGAGTTATATTTTAGAGGAAAAGGAGAAATAATGAGTTTGTTGTGGTTCATTCTAGCGTCTTATGGAATGACATTCTTAATTGTATACGCTAGTATTTTCGACAAGATAAGGCCAGAACCAGTTTGGCTAAATGGTTTTGGTAAAATATTTCATTGCTCACTCTGCATGGGATTTCATGTAGGGTGGTTTTTGTTTGCCATTAACAGGTGGACAGAACTATTTACTTTTGACTACACACTAGCTAATTTTTTAATTTGTGGATGCGTAGGTTCAGGAGTTTCATTCATGTTAAGTCAAATAATCCAAGAAAAGGGGGTGAGATATGTCACTACAGTGCAACATCTCAAGTCGTAGTTGGTATCTACGACCTGTCGCACGCTGCTGTTCTGGGTCGTGACTCGGGCGGGTAGCGCCCGCAGGTTGTTTTAAAAAAAGGGGTTTTTCATTATGTCTAGAAAGTTATTAACAGAATACTTTGCTCTTTGTGATGGTGGAGTTTGCCCCGACTACCTAACCGAGGGTGAAAAGAAAAGAATGGCCGAAGGTAAGACCTTCTACATGACCGGGAAGATTCAGGTAGCTGAAGAACCGAACGGCAATGGAAGGATTTACCCTAAGAGCATTCTCGAAAGAGAGATGAAAAACTATGAAAGACTCATCGAAGGGCGTAGAGCCTTAGGTGAGCTAGACCATCCTGACTCCTCTGTGGTTGAGTTGAAGAATGCTTCGCACTTGATCACGGAGGTTTGGTGGGAGGGTAATAATGTAATGGGTAAACTGGAAGTATTAAATACCCCTTCTGGTAGAACGCTTAAGGCCCTGGCTGAATCTGCTTGTGGTATCGGCATATCATCGAGAGGCTTAGGGTCCGTAAGAAACAAAGGCAAACATGTTATTGTTGAAGATGATTATAGTTTAATTTGTTTTGATGTCGTTTCGGACCCCTCTGCACCGGGAGCCTTCATTAGGCCGGTCACAGGAGCCTTTAGAAATTCCCCAGCGATGAGTATTTCGTTGGGAGAGCGAAATAAGGATACTAATTTACATATGCTAATGAATGAGATCCTAAGGAAGTGATATGAAAAAGTCAGAGTTAAAAGCGTTGTTGAAGCCTTTGATTAAGGAGTGTATTAAGGAGAGTATCCTTGAAGATGGTATACTTTCTAATATTATAACAGAGGTGACTAAAGGTCTAAGCTCTAATACTATTGTAGAAGCAAAAGAACCAAAACCGCAAGTAAGCCCAAAACCCAAAAGAAATGCAAATGAGCAGTTTGCTGAATATAGAAAGAAATTAATGAGTGCTATTGGTTCTGATACCTATGGTGGAGTCGATTTATTTGAGGGCACAACTCCAGCGCCAGGGCAGAGATCACCAGAAGCACAAGCAGCCAACCCACTAGGAGATACGGATCCTTCAGATGCCGGTATTGATATTTCAGGATTCATGGCTGCTAGTGGCAATAAATGGAAATCTTTAATTTAATAGACTAATTAGACTGTAACGGAGTTAAAAAATGGCAAGCAATTCAGATGCGAAAACAGGACAACCTATCTTTGGATATCACGAACCAGGGTTTAACCACGTAGGAAGCTACCAGGTTAGTTGTCAACCTTTTGCGACAGCATCGGTTGCGGTCCCCGCATCGGGTGGCATAGGAACAGCAGTTGCAATTGAGTTTCCTGGAGTCACAAAATTTATTGTTGTTCGCAACGATGATCTTGGCGATGCTTATACAAGTTCAGATATGAGATTGGCCTTTGCTTCGGGTGGTATGGGAGACACTTATAATTATATTATAATAAACCCCAGTAGTTCTTTTTCAGCAGATTATAGACTTACAAAACTTTATCTTATGAGTAATACAACCACCCCGGTTTCTGCTTCTGTTATAGCTGGGCTAACAACGATTAAATCTGCCCGTGTTCCGTCTGGTTCTTGGGAGAATACTATTGGCGTTGATAAAACAAGTTAGAGGATTTAATGGGTTATAGAAAAAATAATCAGTATCATGACTACTCCAGAAAAGATATGAAAGATTATGAATATAGAACAAGAAAACAGGATACAAACGGTTCTCGTCCTAGCCATGTAACAATAACACCGAAAAACAATGAACCAATAGATCGAACAATAAAAAGGTTTATTAGAAAGGTTAAAAAGAGCGGCATAGCAGAGGAATTTAGAAAACGACAGTATTATGAAAAGCCTTCTATGAAGAAAAGAAAAGAGAAGTTGCGACGAGAAGCAACCATAAAAAAACTTCAAGAAGAAGAAGGAAAACAGAAGACCTAACGTAAAAGAGGAATTTACTCTTTTATTGTACTATTTACTGTTGAATAACTATTGAGAGGATTTATCATATGTCATCTTTGCTTGATGAGGCCATTGTAGATGCGAAAGCCCTAAGAGAAGCTGTTTTAAAAAATGCTGAAGCTTCTCTTTTGGAAGCTTATGCTCCGAAAATCGAAGAGGCTGTAGAAAAACTTTTAGAACAGGACCCTGCTGCTGGTGCTCTGCCAATGGATATGGGCGTTCCACCTGATATGGGAGCGCCTCCCGGTGGGTTGGGAATGGCACCTGAGGAGCCCGATGAGACAGGGGCTACGTTTACGGCAGGAGAAGAAGAAGACTTAGGTGATATGCAGTACGCAGCCCTAACTGAGCTAGACGATGATACCGATTTATTGGATGAAGAAGAAATCGATATCACTCGTGGGGAACTACAAGCAATGCTTGAATCTATTACACATGATATCGAATCATTAGAGGAAGGCGAAGGGTGTGAAGAAGTCACAGACGATGATGACGAAACCACAGATGATGACGAGGTCTTAGAAGAAGAGCAAGTCGAGATTGATGAAGAAATTATTGAAGCTTTTGAGGGAGACTCTCAAGAGGGAATTGAAATTACAGAAGATAATATTGATGATATTGTCGAAAGTTTGGTCGTTGATATATGTGCCACAAAGAGTGGTTGGGCCGGTACTCCTGAGCCCGTTATGCAGCACAATGAAAAGCTGGTAGCCGCTATGGCACAATCCGATCATTTCAAAGAAGAAAATGAAGATTTATTAAAAGTTGGTAAGCAACTAGCCGAGTCTGTTAAGAAGTATAAAACTTCTAACAATAAACTTAAAGAGATTGTAAATACTCTTAAGAATAAACTTGAAGAAGTTAACCTTACTAACGCAAAATTGTTTTATACGAACCGTGTTCTGAGAAGTTCCTCCCTGAATGAGCGACAAAAATATAAAATTGTCGAAACTCTCTCTGATGCTGGTTCGGTAAATGAGGCGAAGGTTTTATATGAAACTCTTCAAAACGCAGTGGGTCCCTCCCGTAAGGAAGGACCACAATCACTGAGTGAAGCTGTATCTAGGCCTTCATCTATGTTACCGAGAAGAAAAAGCCAAAACAATGATTCTAATCCGTTCACGGATAGAATGAAGATTTTGGCAGGCATTAAAGATAACTAATTTAAAGGAGGATTTAAAATGTCTATTTTACAGAAACTGACTGAAGGCATTGTTGACCGCGATCTTGCAAAAGAGGGCGCGGCACTTCAGTCCAAGTGGGAAAGAACTGGTCTCTTGGAGGGTATCACTGATGATCGTAAGCGAGCATCGATGAGCCGTCTGCTTGAGAACCAGGCTAAGGAGCTTCTGCGAGAAGCTTCTACAATGGCGAGTGGAGATGTAGAGGGCTTTGCGGCTGTCGCGTTCCCAATCGTTCGTCGAGTGTTCGGTGGTCTTTTGGCCAACGATCTTGTTTCGGTCCAGCCGATGAGTTTACCTTCGGGCCTCATCTTCTTCATGGACTTTACTTATAGTTCGAGTCGATTGGGCGTCGACGCAGCCGAATCTCTGTATGGCGGTGGTGTGGTTGCTAGTGGCATCCAGACTGGTGTTACTGATATCTCGGAAGAGGGAGGAGGTTTTTATAACCTTGCTAACACTTTTGCGTCTCCGACCGGGTCGATTGCTCTTACGAGAGATGTCGCCACAACTGCCGTAGGCTCTGTTGTTGCAGGCGAAATTAATGATGATGTGACGGGGATTGCTATTCCTAACGAGGCTGGTACTGCAATTTCCGCTCTGACCGACGCGGGGAAAAAGGCTCTTCGCTGGGATCCCGATGTTTTGGAAAGAGCAGACTTAACAGATGAGGTTTATTGTGCGATTATAAGAATCTCCACGACCAATATGGATCTCATCAACAAAGAGATGTTCGGAGCAGTGAGGATTACCACAGATGTTCCTGGCGCGACTGGTGAAACCTTCGGCCTTTCTGACGGGGCCACTGCTTTACAGCGTCGTTTAACACATCGTGGTTATTATGATGCCAATGGCGATATTCAGGGTAAGACCGAATATATAAGCCTTTACTTCGTGAATACCGCTGCCGATGCCCTCGAAATCAGCGCCGGCACCGTCTATCTGAATTTCCCACTTGCCGACAATTTTACTAATGGTGGAGCCACTGGTTCGGTTATTGGTGCTCATGATTGGCCTCTGGAACTCGCAGCCGATGCGGCCACGACCCTCGATGGTGGTAATAAGGACCTCATTCCCGAGATTGACATTAAGGTGGACAGTATCGCTGTGACGGCTGTGACCAAGAAGCTGAAGGCCAAATGGTCTCCGGAACTCGGTCAGGACCTGAACGCATACCATAACCTTGATGCTGAGGTCGAACTTACCTCGATTCTCTCCGAGCAGATTGCTCTTGAGATCGACCGTGAGATCGTGAATGACCTCATCCAGGGTGCTACCGCTGGTACGTATTACTGGTCCCGTTCTCCGGGACTCTTCGTGAACCGCACCACGGGTGCTGAGCTTGGCGCAACTGCGGCTGCTCCGGACTTCACCGGTACGGTTTCCGAATGGTATGAGACTCTCGTTGAGACTATCAACGATGTGTCGGCCCAGATCCATCGTAAGACGCTTCGGGGTGGCGCTAACTTCCTGGTGACCTCGCCAGAGGTTGCTAACATCCTTGAGTTCACGGCTGGTTTCCGAGCTTCTGTGACTGCTGATACTGATCGTGGTACCGTTGGTGCTGTTAAGACTGGTTCTATGTCCAAGAAGTGGGATGTGTACGTTGATCCTTATTTCCCGCGTAACCTCGTGTTGGTTGGTCGTAAGGGTGGCTCGTTCCTTGAGTCGGGCTATGTGTACGCACCGTATGTGCCGCTCCAGGTGACGCCGACTATCTTCGGTACTGAGGACTTCGTGCCCCGTAAGGGCGTCATGACTCGGTACGCCAAGAAGATGGTGCGCCCTGATATGTACGGCCTTGTGGTTGTCCGTGGTCTGTTAGGTGAGTCTGGCGCAAGCTAGTAACATCTAGAGTCTAAAAAAGGACTTTAAGCCCTACCTTGAAAAAGGTAGGGCTTTTTTTTCTTTTAGATTTATAGCCTACTATTTATAAGAGAAGAGAGAGGGCAGGATGCCCCCGAAGACAAAATTAAGAGGAGATCATTAATATGTCTAAATTAGGAAGGTATTCTGCTGATAGAAAGAAGGTTGAGGCACTGACTGCCAGTAAGTCTGCTACAGTCGCTGAATGCGGAACGGTGTTTACGGCGGTGGGAGATGCAGCCGTAGTTCTGACTCTGCCGACCATCGCCGCAGCCGGAAAAGGCTGGTGGTGTAAACTGGTCAAAACCGGAGCCGCGTCAGGAGGCCAAACCATTACGCTTGCCGCTCACGCCGACGACGGTGGCACTCCCATGAAAGGGGTCGAGTCGTCTCAAACTTGCTTAGCACTCAGTGGCGACGATCTCGTCCTCGCCGACGCCGGGGCAGCAGGTACTCAGGCAGAAGTCATTTGCGATGGCACGATCTGGATTGTACTAGCCTACGGTGTCGCTGCGGGCGACATTACAATCAGTTAACAGAATATTTTAGTCACTCTAAACTTCAAGCCCCCTTCCATCCGGTTGGGGGTTTTGTTTTATATGAGACTATTTATTGTATCCCAAGGAGCTATAATGGGCAAGAAGAAGAGAGCGAAGAGATCACCTCAAAAGTTTGGTAGAAAGTTTGGTAGAAAGTTTGCATCATTTATAAGAGTACAAGCCAATCTTAGAGAATTAAAAGAAGAAGCTGTGGCTGATGGTATCGTCACGCTAGAAGAACAAGCCAAGATCACAGAGGCAGAGGCTGCTGTGGAGTCTCTGACGCCTGTTCTGGACGCTGTAGTCGAGGAGTCGACACCAGAGCCTGTTGTGGAAGAGGTAACCCCTGAGCTTATCGTAGAAGAGCCTGTGGCTGTAGAGACGCCTAAGCGAACTCGTAAGCCAGCAGCCAAAAAGAACACTACTAAAAGAAAATACACCAGACGCAAAAAGACCGAAGACAAAGAATAATATTCTCTTTATAAAGCAAGCCCCCATGTATCGTGGGGGTTTTGTTTTATCTCAACTAATTACTATGTATTGGGAGAATATATGAATGGCGAGTACAATTACGAGCGCAACTATGAAAGTTGTTATATCCGAGCAAATCATCCTAAACGGTAGAGACCAAGGCTCAAAGAATACATTAAGTATTAGTGATATAAAAGATGTATTTAAAAGAATAATCACCATTGCCGCAGGAGATGACGCCACAGTTCTGGTTTTTAAATCTACAACTGCCATTGCTGATGGGGCGCTAGACCTACAAAACGTAAAGTATATTCGGGTAACTAATTTAGATGATACGAATTCTGTCAACCTCTCTTTACAAATAGACTCAGATGAGGATAACGGTGTTGCAGATGCAACATGTACAATTTTGCTGGAGGCGGGAAGAAGCTTCATAATGGGAGCCCCAGACGAAGGAATCCATGTAGATGATGATGGGGCTACAATATTAACGGCCCTAACCGATTTAGAGAGTATTATAGTCGATCCGGGTGAGAATATAGGCACTGTAGAAGTGTTTACAGCAAGTGCATAAGGAGAGATAAATGTCCAAACCAACGCTTACACCAGCCTCAACAACAAGTACTGTGATTCTAACATCCACAGGAAGTATAGGTACAATTGGGAACGGAGCAGGCAGTTCGACGCATTATCCACTTGGTATTTATATAGATTCTGACTCTGCTTTATACGATATAAACTTTATTAACGGTGCATCTGATCAGGTTGCCTTTACTTATAAGAAGTTAGGAGGAGATGTTCTTGATATAGAACTCACAGTTGGCAATGTTTATGCTGCATATGAAGAGGCCGTTCTGGAATATTCCTACCAAATTAACCAACACCAGGCTAAAAACATCCTAGGTAGCGTTCTGGGACAGGCTACAGGGTCATTCAATCACGATGGCCAAATGACAGGAGGAGATGCAGCTGATTCTAATGTAAACTTAAAATATCCTCGCTTCCAGTTTACATATGCTCGCAAAGTGGCTCATGGTGTAGCTGAAGAAGCCGGGTTTGGCGGGGATTTAACAGAATATTCTGCTTCTTTTAACTCGACTAATGGTGTTTCTACCTATGATCTACAGAATATTATTTCTTCGTCGGCTGCTAGTAATTCAGATGCCGGAACTGGTAATGAAGTCCCGTATAATGGACTAGTTGGGAACAACAAAGTAAGAATTACAAGAGTTTACTATAAAACCCCCCAAGCTATGTGGAGATTCTTTGGATATTATGGCGGAATTAACGTTATTGGTAATATGATGACTTATGGGCAGTTTGCTGATGACTCAACGTTTGAAATAATCCCAGCATGGCAAAACAAGATGCAAGCTATGGCGTATGAAGACCATATTTATACTCGCATCTCCCATTTTTCGTATGAATTGAAAAATAATAATTTAACTCTTTTTCCGTCGCCCGATAACAGAATTACAGATCGGTTTTGGGTTAAATTTACTATTGAAAGAGACGCCTGGGAGGATGACCCCGATGGTATCAGGGATACTGGAGTTAGAGGTATTAATAACTTAAATTCTCTTCCATTTGATAATCTTCCATATTCTAGTATTAACGCAATAGGTAAACATTGGATTCGTAGGTATGCTCTTACTATCTGTAAGGGTATGCTTGGACAAATTAGGGGCAAATTCGGGGGTTCTATTCCTATTCCTGGGGATGCCATAACCTTAAACTCTGGCGATTTACTCACACAGGCTAAAGAAGAGCAAACTGCTCTCATCGAGGAACTTAAGAAGATTCTTGAAGAAACTACATATTTGCAGTTAACGAAGAATGATGCTGAACTTCTGGAGGCTACAGGCAAGGTTATGGAGGAGGTTCCATCTCCTATTTACGTGGGGTGATAAATAATGGCAAATGAATGGTCACAGCCTGAAGCTCCTCCTCCTCCTCTTTTTGCGGGGAAGAAGGAAAGGGATTTAGTAAAACAGGTCAATGATGAATTAATTGAAAGAGTTATCGGACAAACCATTGTTTACTACTCTATTGACTTAGAAAGGACTAATTTTCATGATCTTTATGGAGAAGCAGTACAAAAGACTTTTCTTTCTCCTGTAAGAGTGAATGCTCTTATAGAGTATGGGGGTCTAAAGACAGAGTATACTAAAAATATAGGTCTAGACAAATCACAAAACATTACAATCCATTTCCACAAGAGACGGCTAACAGAAGATCAGGATTTATATGTTAGGGAGGGAGATTTTGTTTTATATGGAGACTCTCTATATGAGATAGTCGGTTTAGAGGAACCAAAATTAATATTTGGCCAGATAGACCATAAATTAGAAATATCGGCCAAATGTATAAGGTCGCGAGGAGGTTTGTTCGATGCCACCTGATCGTACATATACAGGAATTAAAAATGCTAATAGCATCTTGAAAGAAGTATCTTTTATGCCTTCCACCATAGAAACTATTGATAGAGCATTCTTTAATTATATTGATGATGGACTAAACATTTTCTCTAATACTAATAGTGGGTGGAAAAAGGTTCCTGTCCTATGGGTTTCCGCTGAGCGCGCACATCAAATTAAAAAAGAAAAGGGCTTACGAGATTCCAAAGGAATATTAAAATTGCCCATTATTACTGTTGAGCGCAAAGGTATGAAGAAAGACCCAGAAATGAAGGGCGTTGCTTGGGCCCATGTACCAGAAGTCAATGATGCAAAGGGTGGAGCTATCACTATAGCCAGGAGAATCAAGCAAGATAAGACGGCTAATTTCTTAAATGCTGATTCTTATCGAAAACATGGCTCAATGAGTTCAGCAGTTGTCGGTATAGGGCAGCTAAACTTTCCTTTTGAGAACCCAGGTAAAGTGGTCTACGAAACAATTACTGTTCCTACCCCAACTTATGTTGTGGTGGACTACGATGTTATCATAAAGACAGAATACCAACAACAAATAAACGATATTATTTCTCCTTTTATCACAAAGACAGGGCAAATTACTAACTTCCTAACAAGGCATGAGGGACATATGTTTGAAGGGTTTATTCAGGGAGACTTTAATCAAGATAGCAATGTGGCCCAGTTAAATGAAGAAGAAAGGATGTATGAAGCCTCAATAAAGATAAAAATTCTTGGTTATTTGATTGGTGAAGGTCCCAACAGAGAAAGGCCAAAGTTAACTATTAGGGAAAATGCTGTGGAAGTAAAAATTCCCAGAGAACAGGTGATAATGGGAGATATTCCCGACTTCGATTCTACCAGGGCAATCGACTTGTTTTATAAAGAGTAAATTAGGGCTTTGCGTATTTAAAATACTATTTATTACGTGAAGACATCTATTTAGGAGATTGAACCCTATGGCTGAAAGAAAGTTTAGATTTGTGTCGCCTGGCGTATTTATCAATGAGATTGATAATTCTCAACTGCCAAACGACCTGCCCGACGTTGGGCCTATTATTATTGGACGAGCAGAACGTGGCCCCGCTATGAGGCCCGTTAGAGTGAATTCTCCTTCTGAATTTGTAGAGTATTTTGGTAACCCGCTTCCTGGTGGACGAGGCGATGACGTGTGGCGTGATGGCAACTATGTTGGTTCTACATATGGTCCATACGCGGCAATGGCATATCTCCGAGCAGGAGTGGGGCCTATTAATTATGTTCGGCTCCTAGGGGCCCAGCATGCTGAAGCCACTACTGGCACTGCCGGATGGGACACTGGGTATGTTGCTCCAACTGGCATCGCAGCAGGAGCGGTTGGCACAAATGGTGGGGCATTGGGAATGTTTATCTTTAATTCCGGCTCCTCCATGCATGGATCAGACATTGGAAATGGACGGTTGGCTGCAATTTTTTATACTAGTGGTTCTGTCGTGGCTTTAAGCGGCACTAACTCTGGTGGAGCGGGTGCTGCGGACGCAGGAGTTCTAGGCCTCATGGCCTCCGTCGGATCGGGTCCGGAGTTTAAGGCAATCGTATCTGGCAGTGAGAATACTAGCTACACTACTACATTTAACTTTGATAGAAATTCATCTAAATACATTAGAAAAGTTTTTAATACAAACCCCCAACTTCTTCACGCAGGGCTGAGCAACCCAGCATCCAGGCATACCAGCGAAGCTCAAAACTTGTCAAACAGATATTGGCTTGGAGAAACCTTTGAACGGTTTGCCACTGATTCTGATTTCCTCACGGGCACTGATGCTGGCAAAGCATACGGGATCATGGTTCCGCTATATACTGGCACAGCTGGGGGGAACTTTGGGCAGAAAAGAAGAGCATTTGAAGATGGACAAACGGGCTGGGTATTCTCGCAAGACACAGCGACTGCTTATTCTGGGTTTGATGTTACAACCAGAACGTCGAAGCTCTTTAAAATTAAGGGGATCAACCATGGAGAGTGGGCTTCCAAAAAGTTAAAGATATCCATTTCTGATATTAAAGCTGCGACCAATGATCTCGATTCATATGGTACTTTTACTGTCTTGGTTCGTAGAGCCAGCGATAGTGATAATGTTTTAGAAATAATCGAACAATTTACGAACTGCAATCTTAACCCTGCCTCAGAGAATTACGTTGCTAAAAAGATTGGTGACAGGTATTTGGTATGGGATACGACTCAAAAAAGATTAAGGCAATATGGCGAATTCAATAACCTGTCTAAGTATATCTACATAGAAATGAACCAAGCCGTTGCAGACGGCGTAGCAGACCCGAGTCTACTCCCATTTGGATTTTATGGACCCATTAAGCCACAAGACTTCACTGTCTTTTCGGGCAGCTTGTCGACCTTTGATTCTGGGTCTGCCGATGAAGCGGGTGGGACGGAAATTAATACCTATGCGACAGGGTCGTCAGCAGCAGCAGGGGGCGCGGCTCCTGATAGCCTGGAAATAGACGGGTTTATGCCAGCTACAACTAATTTTACGGCATCATTCATTTTTCCCTCGATAGCCACAAGAAGAAGTGCCTCAGACGGAGGCCTCTCTGACCCGACTAAAGCTTATTTTGGTATTCAAACCTCACTATCAGCAACAAGTAAAAGATTTGATCCTGGTTATGGAGATTACTTAAGGCCAATGCCTGGAACTAGTGCCGCTTTTACCCCAGCTGAGGATACTCAAACAGAATATTCTTTCATATTTACTTTGGACGACATTAGCGGCTCACAAGGAGTTTATGTCTCTGGCTCAAGAGCAGATGGTACGTCTTTATCTGCTGTTAACTCGTCACACACGAATACTTTAAGCAGCGGGTACAAACGATTTACTATGCCTTTATGGGGGGCCTTTGACGGGATTGACATCACCGAGCAGGAACCATTCAACAACGGTTCAATTGGTTCTAGTGGAAATGAAAAAACAAGTTATGCATTTCATACTGTTAAGCGAGCTATTGACACAGTGGCAGACCCAGAATTTGTAGAAGCTAATCTAATTAGTATTCCTGGGGTTACTCAGCCAGTAGTTACGGACCAAGTGATTGCAGTTGCAGAGGCTAGAGCCGATTCTCTTGCGGTTGTCGATATCGAAAGTGTCTATACAACCAGCGCCGAGTCGACAAGTGGCTTTGAAGATAGGCTTGGCTCGGTTTCTTCGGCTGTGGCTGCTATGAAAGAAAGGCGCATTAACTCAAGTTATGGTTGTACCTATTATCCATGGGTACGAATTAGAGACGATATTTCCAATGCTTCCCTTTGGGTTCCACCATCTGTTATCGCAATTGGCACATTTGCCTCTTCCGAGGCCAAGGCAGAACTTTGGTTTGCTCCTGCTGGTTTCACTAGAGGTGGATTAAGTACTGGCGGCGGGGGCTTCCCAGTTCTTTCGACAACAGAAAGGCTTCGCAGAGAAGATAGAGATGATCTATACGAAGCAAATATTAATCCAATTGCCACTTTTCCAAGCGAAGGCATCGTAGTCTTTGGGCAGAAGACCTTACAGGTCACCCCATCGGCTCTTGATAGAATTAATGTTCGTAGACTTTTGATATTCTTGAAGAAGAGAGTTTCAAGGATTGCTGCTGGCACTCTTTTTGACCAAAATGTTAGAACCACATGGATTAGGTTTAAGACTGAAGTGGATAAATTCCTTGGCTCTGTTCAGGCTAGGCTTGGTCTCACGGAATTTAGGGTTGTTCTCGATGAAACGACTACTACCCCTGATCTTATTGATAGAAACATCTTGTATGCCAAGATTTTCCTTAAGCCTGCTAGAGCTATTGAATTCATCGCAATTGATTTTGTTATCACTAAAACAGGGGCGTCTTTTGACGACTAATAGGAGTTATAGAAAATGGGCCTTAAACTAACTAAGAAAAATCTAAGCAGGATAATCCTCCAGGAGATTAGAAAGCTCACTGAACTGGAGCTGGGGGATGAGGAGCCAATCCAGAGTTCCGAGGAGGTCACCGATCCTCAGAGAGATCAGGAACTAGAAGATGGTAAACGTTTTTCAGACGAGGACATAGAAGAAATATGGAAAGCCTTTGAAGAAAAAGGTTTTTTTGAAGGCTTTTCGGGGCACTCCTTCTAACAATAAAAAGAAAAATTAATACTATACATACTATTTAATAGTAGAGCTAAAAGGGAGACTTATTATGTCAAATGCAGGGTTCTGGACTTCAACGCTAGTTTCGCCAAAAAGAAAATTTAGATTTTTAGTCACTATTGGCAATATGCCCAATGGTGCTACATGGTATGCTAAAAGTGCAACCAAGCCCGCAATTACTGTTTCGGCCACTCCTCATCTATTTCTTAATCATACTTTTCACTATCCCGGAAAGGTTGAATGGAATGAGATCACTGTAGTCCTTGTGGATCCTGTTAGCCCCGATGCATCTGCTAACTTATCTAGAATTATTCTAGAATCTGGCTATCACCCTCCTTCTGATGTCAATGACACCTCCACCATCTCTAAGAGCAATGCTGTTGCTGCTTTGGGAGGTGTTGCTATTCAACAAATCGACGCTGAAGGTGTACCAGTTGAAACGTGGACATTGAATAATGCTTTTATTAAAGAAGTAGCTTATGGCGGGGATTTGGCGTATGGTGAGGACGCTCTCGCAGAAGTAACCGTTAAGCTCCAATATGATTGGGCATCAATAGAGACATTTTACGCCGCAGAAGCAGGTGTATCAACTGAGGGAACTAATAGATATTGGGTTCCTGGCCAAAGTAATTGACATAAATACTATATAGTGTTATAGTAAAAGCAAAAGTTGAGGTGATTGTTGGCAAGAAGAAGTAATAAGAGTAGAACAGGGGCACCTGTTGCGCCTGTTGCTCCCCAAGTTCAAGGAGTTCTGTCCTTTACTCGACCAACGGAATTTGTAGACCTTCCAACCAGAGGGAAGTTATATCCCGAGGGCCACCCTTTCCATATGGTTGAGGAAGCAGAAATTAACTATATGACGGCCAAAGAAGAAGATATCTTGGCTTCTCGTGCCCTTATACTCCGTGGTGAAGTTTTAGACAGACTGCTACAGAGTGTTCTAGTTGATAAGGATGTAGATATAGGCAGTTTATATCCGGGTGATAAAAATGCTTTACTCGTTGCAGTCAGATCAACAGGATACGGACCCGAGTATCTATCAGAGATTAAATGTCCATCTTGTAATACTCAATATGAGCATGCGGTTGATTTAACCGATTTACCGATTAAGGAAATACCAGAAGATATTAACCTAATGCCGGGGGGAACCTTTACAGTCGAGCTTCCTAGTACAGGGTTTACAGCAGAGCTTAAGATATTGACATCTAAAGAACAAAAGTATTTAGATGAGACAAAAGCCTCAAAAGCCAAAAACAACCTTCCAGAATCCAGTTTAACAGATCTACTTAAAATGATTATTGTATCGGTTAACTCTGTGACGAATAGGACAGAAATAGAAAAATTTATTAATTCTATGCCAGCATTAGATTCGCATAGGATAAGAAAGGTCTACAGTTCAGTAAACCCTTCTTTGGACATGGAACAAGAAATTGAATGTCCGAATTGCAAACACATAGTGGCTCGGGAGGTGCCACTGGGTTTGAACTTTTTTTGGCCTTCCTGAAAACTACCTTGAAGGAGTATACGAAGAATTCTTCTTTCTTAGTTATTATGGGAACTGGTCGTATGTTGAGGCTTATAACCTACCTATAGCTATACGGAAATGGTTTGTGAAAAGGCTAATAAAGCAAAAAGAACTAGAAAATCCTCAAAGTTGAAATATATAACTTCTTACTATTTATAAGAGAAGAGAGGTAGCTATACTATGTCAACCGGGCCTACACCACCTAACCCTCTAAAGAATACTTTAGATGGTTTAATCACACAAGTTGAAACTTTAACCGGGAAAGACCTTTCTGGGTGGATTGCTGGGGTCGGCACGGCTTTTGGGGAATCGGCAGAATATGGGGACATGTTTAGTGCTGTGCTTGCTAAGGTACCTGGCCTGCTCCAGGCTGTCCGCACCCAGACCACAGATTTGGGGATTGGTTACGGTGCGCTGAAAGCCCAAACTTATTTTTTAAGTAAAGAGCAAGATGGCCTAACACTTGCCTTTGGCAGGGTCGCCAAACAACAATTGGAAGCGGCAACAAATTTTAATGCAACAACTGGTGCTGGTGGCAAATATAACAACACAATCATGGATCTACAGTTCCGCCTAAAAGAATTTGGTCTCGCGGGGAAAGAAACCTCTGAGGTTGTGAGCACGATGTATGACAGTTTTTCTGATTTGGCTATTGGTGGTATTTCCCCCACAGAGGAAGGACTAATAGAAACAGTTGGTATTTTATCAAAGTTTGGCGTTGGCACAGGCGAATCCATTAAAGCTATGCAAAGTCTTCGTAAGGGGTTTGGACAATCCGATGCACAAATAGTAGATACTACACTGGGATTAAAAGCTTTTGCCAATGAATTAGGCATTTCTGCTAGTAAAGTAATAACTGACTTCGCCAACCAAGCTCCAATGTTTGCAGTATATGGAGATGAAGGGGTGAGAACTTTTAAAAGATTAGCTGCTGCTTCTAAGGTTACTGGCTTAGAAATGGACACAATGATGGGTGTTGCCAAAGGTTTTGACACATTTAAGGATGCAACAACGGCAGTTGGTTCTTTAAACGCAATGCTCGGTGGTCCGTATCTTAATGCTGTAGAGTTGGTGCAGGAGACCGATCCCACAGAAAGAATGAAGATGCTTAAACAAGCTTTTGAGGACGCAGGTACTAGCGTTTCTGATATGTCCTACTATCAGCAGAAAGCTTTTATAGATATGGTCCCAGGTGTTGAAAATGCACAACAGTTAACTCAGATGCTAGAGGGAGATTTTGACGCTTTGAGCGGTGCGATGAATGCCGGTGCTGAAAGTGCCGGGGTACTATCAGATCAGGCTGCTACTACAAGGATGCCTGACGCAAATAAGAAAATCATAGAAGAAATGGTCAACTCAAGTGAAGATTTGGCTAAATGGATGGATCAAGTCAATAGAACAGGATTCACCGCAGCAATTTCAAGTGCGGAACAACTTAGCGCTACGGTCAAGAAGCAGCTGGGAGAAGAAATAGATGTGCTTACTAAGAAATTAACCGGTATGGCGGGTGCTGCTGGTATTAGCGGGGAACATTTGACGGCAAGAAGAGCTAGAGCGATAGAAGAAAGAGAAGTTACAAGAGCAGCTGAGGCAGCTGCTGGAACTCCAATTATCCTACAAGTTTTACTTGATGGCGATGAGATAGGGAGACATACAACAAAGTATGTAGCCCAGCAGGTCCAGACAATTTAGGAGTTTATAAATGGCACTAGAATATGATCCATCAAACTATTTAGAATCAAAAGGACACATCTTGGAATTCTACCAGGCCTTTTCAGGTGCTACTGTATCCTTTAAAGCCTTTTTGGAAAACTATTCTGAAACTTTCAATTGTCAATGGCATCCCCAGCAAGTTTTTGGTAGACCTGATCCTATACAAACTTACCAAGGCACATCAAGATCATTAAATTTAGCCTGGAAGGTTCCGGCCTATAGTTTAGGCGATGCAGAGAACAACTTAATTAAAACCTCTACTCTTGCCAGGATGTTATATCCAGAATATTCTACTGTAGACAACGCCACTACAATTTCTAAGGGTCCGTTAATTAAGATAAAGTTTGCCAATTTACTTTTTGATGCCTCTAGGGGGCCAGGCGGTGACGTTAGAACAAGTGGTCTTCTGGGGGTTATTAAGAGTTATAACTGGTCCCCTGATATCGATACGGGGTTTTTTGATCCTGCTAATGAATTGTATCCAAAATTAATTAAATTAACTATTACTTTTGATGTTCTTCACCAACATACCCTTGGATGGGAAAAGGCAGAAGCTGTTGCTGCGAACACAAAACGAAGAGATAGGGCTGCGACCGCTGGAGATTTCCAGGCGGTTACAAGTGAGCAACAAAAACTCAACAAAATTAATGACCGTAGACAAGATTTTGCTGAAAATGCTGCTCCTTCATGGGGTGCTGATGCATCCATGTTCCCGTGGTCGATGGGTGTACAAGGGTCTGGAGAAATGATAGGTAATATGGACACTGGCGGTATGATACAGTTGTCTGCTCAAAAGGATGTACTGGGAGATTAATAATGTCGAGATATTCAGGTAGAACTATTGTTTTTAACTCTAACGAATTTTATGATGAAGTGTTTAGAGAAAGGGAAGTTAATGGTATAAAACAGTATACAACTCCTCAATTGAAACACCCAACACAAGAACAAATTTCTTCACTAAGAACAATAGGCCATGTTTGGAAGACAGGTGATCGCTTTTATAAATTGGCTCATGATCATTACGGAGATTCCCGATTGTGGTGGCTTATAGCATGGTTTAACAAAAAACCAACAGAATCAGATTTGAGTTTTGGCGATGTCATTTATATCCCACACCCTTTAGACAGAATAATGAGCTATTTGGGAGTTTAATATGTCTAGCAAAAAAAAACCTGTGGTGCAGAATAAGGAGCACCCTGAAATCTCTGATGTGGAGGGAGATGGGGGCCCTAGTTCACTTGATGGAATAACCGGTGGCACGTCTTACAGCGCAGGCATGCCATTAATTTCAATGCCGGATCGTTCAAGCGGTGTTCATGCGACAGGGACAAATCTTCAAGCTGGCTACGGCGATGCTGACGTAGCCGCCCTACAGAGATACCTGATCGAGGAGCTTGGCCCAGACGAGGAGAATCCCACAGAATTTGGTAATAGCTCGATATTACCAAGGTTTGGTGTTGACGGGGTCTGGGGATGTGAAACACAAGGTGCTTTTAATGATTTATTGAAGGAAAAAGGAATAGACAAATGTAATGAATCTGAATCGTCCCCCTGTGGAGAGGGCATACCAAGTTGTGCCTTAGATGAAGAAACCCTGCAAGCACTAAAGGACGCAGATAAAAAGAAAGAAATAGAGGAAGAGGAAGAGGAGCTAGAAACTACCCCACCAACTAGGTCGACAATGGACGATCAGTGTTTTTTAGTATCTAATATAGAGAAGATCGTATCTGACAGCAAGCCTCAGCAAGCCTCTTACCACGAATTGGTCGGAGAAAGCAGAAAAGAAATAAAATATAAAAATATACATAAATTATCCACAAAAGACCCGGCTACAATAATGAATCGCCTAAGGATGACTAGAGGGGCATTAGAATTCTTAAATATAAGACATTGGCAACTTTCTCAATTAACTCCAACAATAAGAATTTATAAACAATATTATGAGGGAGCTAATAAACCTCCAAGAGAAGTGGAAATGAAGTTTAGAAATTATGTGGATCCTGTAGACGATTTACAAGCCATGTTGGATAGCCAGCTACAAAGAGGAGTTGGGGTGGGTATCGAATATTTTAAATATGATTTGGTTGGAGTACAGCCTGCAACGGCCAAAAAAGACATTAGAGCCAGACTATCCATATATGCACAGAACTTTAATGAATTATTTAAAACAAGAACAGCAGTTGACCAAGTTGGCAAACAGCTAGAAGGAGGTTATAGGATGATAGATTTGGTTCTCTTAGAACCAAAGTATCGCTTTATACAAGAAGAGGGCCAAAACCAAAAAATGAGGGCATTTAATCCAAATTTTTATGAAATAAAGGTTGTGGTTGGCTGGGCTGCTACGGGTGGGGGTGGTTTGTTATCAAGCGACCTAACGAATGCCATTAGGGAAAATCAGTTAACGATGTTCTTGACTGTAACCAACCACACATTTGATTTCAAAGAGGATGGTTCTGTTCGCCTAAACTTAGACTTTAGAGCTAGAGTTGAATCTATGATGTTAGACGTTAGATCAGATGTTCTATCCGATGCTAAGACAAGACAAAGGAGAAAAGAAAGGAAAGATAAAGTAAGAGAAATTGAACTTGCACAAGCTGAGCTAAAAAAACAAAAAAAAGAAGCTTGTAGTGATGATAAGATTAAAGAACTCCAGGAGGCATATACTGCTGGGGTAGAAAAGGAGAGAGAAAACTCCTATCAGTCACTACTCCGTGGACTGATGCAGAATAATGCCATCTACACAGCTATAATCACAGAAGAGACTGTAAAGAGTGCCTCAGATGCTGCTGAAACGGGGAAACCAATGCTATTTAGTATTTTACACCCCAAGTGCAGTGAACTATCTGATGAGGGAGCAACAGAAGGTATCGATCTTTCAAAATATTCAGAGGTTCTAAAGCCTGGGGTAAGGGCAGTTAACTATTTCTTTTTAGGTGACCTTATAGCTTTGGCAACTAACAATGTCTTAGACAGACCCGAGCTTCAAGACATAAATTATGGCAATATCAAATTTGTGCTGGGACCAGCAGTTTTTGACAACCCAGACCCTGCCTCAAATGGGTCGATTGGGATGAATATCGCTGATATACCCATCTCTGTTGAACTCTTTAATGCGTTCATGAAAAAGTATGTTGTAGATTCAAGAAGAAATACTTATCCATTATTACTCTTTGTGCGTGATGTAATGAAACAACTAGTATTCGAGGCACTCGGCCCAGAGTGTTTTGGGGGAGAAAGAAGATTATCTTTACTTCTTGATACCTCCCAAATAAGCGCAGATTCCGGTGCAGGGAATGAAGATCCGATGGCGGTTAGAATGGGAGAGAATTATTCTTTAGACCTAGATCAATTTACTGTGAATTTAGAAGATCCCTCAAAAAGTACTTTTGTCTTTGATTCTTTTAGTAGAAAAAGCATGGCAGAGAGCTATAACTACTTCGTAATTTATGCATTTAATAAAGAACCGAGAGGTCTAGCCTTTCCAGATCAGTCGGGACACAAAACTCGTCATGATAGAGATTTTATAAAAGGTATTTATCATTTAACAACCGGGCTTGATCGAGGGTTGGTAAAAGATATGCAGTTTACTGCGACTACCCATACATATTTAAGGGAAGCTAGATTTACAGAGAGCGATTTCAATCCGGAATTACAATTATCAAATGTCTATAATGTTGATGTGAACTTATTTGGAAATAATTTATTTTTTCCAGGACAACATATTTATATTAATCCGCGAGGGCTAGGTTCAGATGAACTTGGGGATCCTGGAACTCCCAACACTAATGCTAATATAATGGGACTAGGCGGTTACCACGTAGTCAAGTCGGCCAATAACACTATTGATAGAAATGGCTTTAGCACTAAAGTAGACTGTTTGTTCTCTACAAGTGGAGACGGCACTGGGACCACGATAACCAGAAAAGCACAAGTAGGAGAACAGGCTTCTCTAGATTGTGCCATTATTGATAAAGAAATTAAATATTTAACTGAGTCATTTAATGTAGACAACATAGATATATCTGGTGGAGGGACTTAGTATGGCAAAAAGAGATTTTTTAGGTTCTAACTCCCAAAAAAGTAGTAGAGACACTTTTAATGAAAGAGCAAAATATAACAATTATGCTATACCTTCTCACGTTATAGAGGATAACCCCGGTCTTTTTCGTAATTTCTGGTTTATAGAAAATATGTATTATGGGAGGATAGATAGGGGTCATAACTTTCTTGTAGTAAAACCCGAGAAGCTTAGGCCGTTAGGGGGCCAGTCAAATAAGGCTATCTTTTTGCTTGATTTTGTAGCACATGCCATGTCAGATTTTATTGAAGAATATAAAAAAGCTATCTCGACAAGCAAAATACAAAAAAATGATGATTTTCTTTCTGAGATTTTAATTGAAAAAGGACACCAGAATATATTCACAGAATATGATAAATACATGGTCAAATTAAGAAAATCCGTACATAAGGTTATGTCTCGAAACCAGGCTAAGGTGGAAAATTTTGATGATTTTGTACAATTTTTTATAGATCATATAACAACGAGAAAGGAACAGTTACCCATAACTTTTACTGGATTTGTTGCTAGTAAACTATCTTCTCCTCTAAGTACAGGAGTCTTTGCTGATATTTCTTCTCTAGAATATGACAAGGACATCAATAAAATCACCAAGTTCATTGATAGGCCAAATTTTAAATTTTTTATGAATAATTGTTTAAAGCACGGATTTATGATTGACTATAATATACCTTGGAGGCTATGTGCTAACTTGGGGTCTGGTGAAATGGGAAAATATATGGATTTATATGAAGTTAACAGTGATTCAGTCTTTGAAAAATATTATGATAAAACCTATACTAAGGATATGCAATATTTTATGGATTATATGTTAAAGTTTTATAATAGATTTGTAGGTTTAAGACCTTATATAAGAAGAGAAAAAATCATAAACAATAGAGGATTACAAGTTCATCGTTTTACAGAAAAACGGCAAAGGATGACGAGAGAAACATTAGAAAGAAAATATGATGATATATATAGAACTAATTTATATGTTGATTTAAGAAATTATGAATCCGATGATAGGTATGATGATGCTCTAGTGGATAATATTAAACGTACTGCTATTGGACATTTGAATATGACAGACGGAATGGGTAAAGCTTTAGAGTATATAAGTCACCAATTTATAGGCTTTTTAAATGACCCCTATGCTTATAATGGATTTATGATTCGGGAAGAAGCAAAAAAAAATAATGAGCAATTGAGTGGACAAGAATTACAAGACTTGTTAAATGATTCTGTGACAGCGTCCAGAGAGACCATTTACTAGAGGCAGAATTGATATTCCAAACATTAGATACTAGGGAAAATTGTAGGGCTGTATATAAGGACGGAGAACTAGTATATAATCAATTACCTGATGACCTGACTCATACTTGGACAACTTCCCAGTTCCTACAAAATAAGGATATTGAATATGCATATCTCTATTCTCAGGGCTCACTCGCTGAAGCCTGCCCTGAACATTTAAGGCTAGAGTTAGAGGAAACAACAGGTCTTTTAAAAGCATTCTTGCTGTCTATTGCTGAAGCAAAGGTTAACCCAAATCAACATTGTTTTTATGATATCGTACCAGACAACTTTTTGATTAAACTTTGTAGAATTAAGAATAAAATATCTCAGTATGTTTTTGAGAACTACGAGAGACCTAAAAATTATAATTTCTTAAAGGACCTTCTTATCACAACCCAGAGTATTAGTCACAATAAGTTAAATATAGACTTTTCAAGAGTTAGGAAAGACTGTACTAGTTTTGCAATTAGGAATAGATTAAAGTCTATAAGATCAGCAGATCCGTATGTCAGATATAACATATTTGGATCTAAGACGGGACGTTTGACGACTCAGTCAAATAGTTTTCCTATCTTGACATTAAATAAGACTTTTCGTAAAATCCTCATCCCTAACAACTATAAATTTGTTGAATTTGATTTTAATGCGTTTGAATTAAGAATTCTCCTTTATCTCCTTGATAAGGAACAACCAGAGATAGATATTCATCAATGGAATATAAAAAATGTTTATAGGGGACAAGCTACCAGAGAAGAGGCAAAGAAAAGAATATTTTCATGGTTATACAACTTAGACTCAAAAGATTATTTGTCTGGTCGAGCATATAATAGGGAGGAAATAGTAAAAAAGTACTGGGATGGTACGTCAATAACAAACCCATTTGGTCGAACGATAGAGTCGGATAAGTTCCACGCTGTGTCATATCTTGTACAGAGTACAGCAGTAGACATTGTTTTGAGACAAATGATAAAACTACACAAATTGTTGAAAAATAAAAAGTCCCACATTGCCTTTACAATCCATGACTCAGTGGTTATAGATATGGCAGAAGAGGATATGAGTTTGCTACCAGAGCTAAAGAGACAGTTCTCTACATTCAGAGACACACAGTTTCTGACTAATGTGTCTATCGGTAGTGATTTTGGTAATATGGAGAAGGAAGAATGATTAAAAACTCCAATGGCCTAACAGTGCCAGAGTTGATCAAATTCTTGCAGTCCTTCCCAGAGCCCGATCATGAAGATGATGTCGGAGAAGTCTGGGTTACGGTCTCGGAGTCCCAAGGGAGAAGTAACATCGCCCACCAAGCGCGGAAGTTAAACAAAAACGATGTCCTTTTAATTTTGGAGAATGAAGAATGAAAGTTCGCATTGACTACGCACACTCTGTTATTGTAGATGTACCAGAAAGCATCATTAAGCAACATGAAGACGAATTGTTTGAGATCTTAAAAGCCTATGTCCCAGAAGGGGCAGAGGTAGAAGCATGGGAACATCCAGACCTTCCAGTAGAGAGCGAAGAATGAATCTTACATCTCAAGATATTAATGATTTGATGGGTGTCGTTGGTAATCGCATGGATGACCTCTCTGACGCTGGGCTTGCATATACTGACGACGGAGACACTGACGAGACCAAGAGGCTTTGGAAGCTATATCTTAAACTGAAGGCATTATCTGAGGAGAGCGAAGAATAATGGATATTATAGGACTGGGAGAAGCAGGCTGTAACATAGCCGAATGTTTTAGAAAATATCCACAATACAACATCTACAAGATAGACGTTGGAGTGGAAGGGGATAAATGCTTCAATGTCCCGAAGCAAAAAAGCCCTGAGGACTATGAAAGCTCTGCGCCCGACCTATCTTCCTTCTTTTCAGAACTAAGCGAAGAGGCGATATTTATTGTAGGAGGGGCAGGCCACATATCGGGTATGACACTCGCGATAATAGAACAGATAAAAGATAGAAAAATATCTGTGCTATACATTCGCCCTAACCCTAAGAGCCTGACAGGAAAAAAGAAGTTGCTTGAACGAGCAACCTTTGGTATACTACAGCAGTACGCCAGGTCAGGCCTTCTTGAGGATATATACACTGTGGATAATGAAGTTATAGCAAAAATAGTTGGTAATCTACCAGTTATAGGTTATTTTGATAAAATAAATGAAATTATAACATCAACCTTGCATTTTATAAATATATTTGATAGATCGAGACATGAGTACGGTGTTGTAGAAGAAAGGGAACCTGTTTGTCGTCTTTCGACGATTGGCCTGTTAGACCCTGAGACTTCGGAAGAAAAGATGTTCTATAATTTCGACTTAATAAGAGAGAAAAGTTATTTTTACGCTTTGAACAAAAGCAGACTACTTAATGAGTCTAACCTGATTTCGACCATAGAAAACCATATCGAAGAAAAAAAGGAAAAATGGTTGACAAACTTTTCTTACAGGTTATACTCCACAGACTACGAAAATGATTTCGGGTACTGTATACACAGAACATCAAAAGTTCAGGGGGAAACATGAAGGCATATATGGGGATATTTCTTAAAGAAGACGGTAGCAGAAGACCAATGCGATTTGCTAAGTTAGAAGACCTACCGGCTGGCTTCCTAGAAGCCAAAACAACAGGCACAGGCCAGTCCCCGCAATATGCCCCAGGCAAAGAATTAGTTTGGGACCTAGATGTAGGACAGTTTAGAGTATTTAATCATAATACGGTCCAGGGAGTAATCTCTGTAGCCGATTTTGACGAAAATAATTTAGTTTGACAAGTTTAGCACAACAGGATATTAGCTGTTGTGACTATAGAGCGATGCTCACAATTAACAAAAAAGGAAAAAAAATAATATGGCTATTAATTTAGAAAAGATGCGTAATAAGTTGAATAAGTTAGAGGGCAAGGGAGCAGGACAGTCTTCATTCTGGAAGCCCCAGGATGGAGAACAGACCATTCGGATCCTGCCTTGTGCGGACGGAGACCCCTTTAAGGAGTTTTGGTTCCACTATAATCTCGGAGATAATCGAGGATTTTTGAGTCCTAAGAGAAACTATGGGGAAGATGATCCTCTTGATAAGTTCGTCCGCAAGCTCTTTAATGAGGGTACCGATGAATCTGTTAAGATGGCTAAGAATCTCATGGCTCGCCAACGTTTCTTTTCTCCCGTCATTGTTCGGGGAGAGGAGGAGAAGGGAGTCCGTCTTTGGGGCTATGGTAAGATGGCTTATAGAGAGCTTCTTAACCTTGTGCTGAACCCGGATTACGATGATATCACAGATCCCGAAACGGGTACGGATCTCGTAATCCGTTATGGAAAGCCAGCAGGCGCAGCCTTTCCACAGACGCATATTTCTGCTCGTCGCCGGTCGTCACCTGTCTTTGAGAACGATAATGACGGGTCTAGGGCTGCCGATGCCCTGGATTCTATCCCAGACTTTGAGGAAGTCTTTGTTGAGTCACGTAAGACTCCTGAGGAAGTTGGTCGTATGCTCGACGAATGGCTCTCAGGTGAGTCTGATGGAAGACAAGACGTTGAAAAATACGGTAGCGGCACTAAGTCCAAAGTAGATGAGAAACTTAATCAGCTTTTGAACGCCAGCGCTACTGTTTGATCCCCCCCCCCGCCGCAGGGAGGCACGGGCTGTAAAACTATCCCAAGTTTTACTAATAGGTGTCTCATTTTTTTATTAGAGGTAATATAAATGAATTTCAGTGAAATATTGAAAAATAAGTATTTTCTTTCCGCCGCTATTGTGTGTGCAGTCGGACTCTTTGCTATCCTTTCGTATAGCAATCCTACAGAGGTCGAAAACGCCAAAAATTCTAGCAGCACCGAGAATACCAGTGAGGCCCTTCAGGCATCCGAAATTTTAAGCCCCCAGGACGAAGCGCCTGAGGTTGTTGTGGAGACCGAGGTCCCCGCAATTGATAGTAGTGAAAATACAGGAGAAAATAAGTAATGTTTATTAAAAATTGGTTGTCAGTGTTTATTGTTCCAACCGGCGCATTTCTGGTCGCATTTCTGGTCGCATGTTGTCCAGACGTGAGGGAAGACACGGCTGATACAGATACTACCGAAGTCCCAGAGGATACAGGAGTAGTAACTACCCCTGTTGACCCAGGAACCGAGGACACCGGAGTATAATCTCATATACCGCAGGGAGGCATGGGTTTACAGATGTCTCATTTTTTTAAGGAGGGGTTGTGGCAAGGGCGCAAAAGAAAACAGGCAAAGTCGCTATGGGCGATATGATTAAGCGTTTAAATAAGAAGTATGGGATGAAAGTCGCCCATAATTTAAACCAGGAAAATCCAACAGAAGTCAAGGAATGGATCCCGACCGGCTCCAGATGGCTTGACTCAATCATTTCTAAAGGGCAAATGGCTGGGATTCCTGTTGGCAAGATAACAGAGATCGCTGGTCTTTCTTCTACAGGCAAGAGCTATTTGGCAGTTAACGTCGCTGCAAACGCCCAGAAAATGGGCCATTATGTGGTTTATTTTGATGCCGAGAGTGCAATAGACCCTAATTTTATTAGAAAAGCCGGGGTAGACACAGACCCAGAAAAATTTATGTATATTCAGGCAACTACGGTTGAACAGGTGCTTGAGATGGTGGAAGAATTCATTGGTACAGAGCAACAAACTCTGCTCATTTGGGACTCAATTGCCAATACTCCCACTGAGTCTGACAAGGAGGGTGATTTCAACCCTCAATCTTCAGTTGGGAAGAAAGCCAGGGTTCTCTCCTTGGGATTCCAAAAACTTACAATTCCAATTGCTAACTCACAGTGCACGCTACTTGGACTTAATCAACTAAAGACTGTCATTCCTAGTAGCCATGCCCAGAGAATGGAGGCGATGAGTGAACCGTATTTTACACCAGGTGGAAAGGCTATGGTTTATAATGCTTCTCTCCGTATCTGGCTGACAGGTCGTAAGGCAAAATCCGCATATGTTAAGGATGAAAATGGATTTACTATTGGTTCTGAGGTTAAGGCAACCCTAAAAAAATCTAGATTTGGCACGGAACGACGACAATGCACGTTCCAGATTATGTGGGGCGATGATGAGGTTAGAATTCTAGATGAAGAGTCGTGGTTCGAGGCGGTCAAAGGATCAGAGCACATCCAGCAGAGTGGGGCATGGTATACTCTTATCTACGAAGACGGGACAACAGAAAAGTTCCAAACTGCAAAATGGTTGGAATTGTTGCAAAAGCCTAAATTTAAGAATAGAGTGTTGGAACTCATGGACGCAGAGGTTATAGGCAAGTACAAAGATAGACAGGGAAGCATAGAGTCCTTTGAAGATATAGATCGAGGGGTGTAGAGACCGCCACGGGGGGAAATTGAAAAGAGTAATGTTAATAGATTGCATGAATATATATTTGCGATCTTATATAGTAGACCCAAGCCTATCGGAGAACGGAATTCCGATAGGAGGGTTTAAGGGATTTCTTAAAACATTACAAAAGCTTTGTAGAGAAGTGAACCCCGATAAGGTAATAGTCGTGTGGGATTGCGGTGGTGGCTCCCGTAAGCGCAAAAGAATAAGTAAGGACTATAAGGCTGGCAGGAGCCCCATACGTTTGAACAGAACAATAAGAAACCTTACTCTAAGAGAGGAACAAGATAATAAAATCTGGCAGCAAATAAGGCTGTCGGAGTACCTGAATCAGCTACCCATCATACAGTATTGTATTGAAGATGTGGAGGCAGATGACGTTATTTCTTATCTAGTTCAGAATAAACGACTTAGAGGTTGGCAGAAGATAATCATATCTAGTGATAAAGATTTTTTTCAACTATGTGACGATAAAACCATTATGTACAGGCCAACTCAAAAAGAAGTGCTGAATAAATATTCAATTATTGAAAAGTATGGCATTCATCCAAATAACTTTGCTCTAGCCAGAGCGATAGTGGGAGACCCTTCAGATAACCTGAAAGGAGTTCAGGGGGCTGGGTTGAAAACAATTTCTAAAAGATTTTCTTTTATGGGAGAAGAGAAAGACTACTTACTGGAGGACATTCTAGAACACTGTAGCAGGGTGGAAAAGCCACTTCTTATTCACAAAAGAATATTAAATAATATTAAATTAATTAAGAAAAATTACAGTTTAATGCAACTGTATAGCCCCTCCCTGTCGCCAACAGTAAAGTCCCAGGTAAACTACATATTGGAAAACACAGAAATGGGATTCAACTTAACAGAAATGAGAAAAATGATGGTGATAGATGGTTTCGGAGAATGGGAGAATTCTGAACTGACTATAGCCATGAGAAAAATAGTTGCGTGTTCTAGAGAATCAGATAGATAAAAGGGGGAGAGGAATTATGGAACGAACAAATTTTAGCCATTTTGGCAAAAGTTTTCAAGAGGCGTTGTGCCTCTTGGTTTTAGAGGATAGACCGTTCGCGGATCAGTTATTTGAAGTCTTTGACATCACTTTTCTTGAATTAGGATATCTAAGATTATTCGTAGCTAGAATAATTGAGTACCGGGAAAAGTATGGTGTACATCCTACCAGAAATATTATGGGTACGATTATAAAGTCGGATTTGGGAAAAGAAAACGAAGCGATTCAGAAACAGCTTAGGTCTTATTTCGTTAAGGTTATGTCGCTACCTCATGTAGACGATTCTGAATTTGTAAAGGATAAAGCCCTGGATTTTTGTAGAAAGCAGAAGTTAAAGGGAGCTATGCTTAAGTCTGTGGATCTGTTGCAAAGTTGTTCCTTTGACGAAATATCTAAAATTATAAACGATGCGTTAAAGCTTGGTAGCGACTCCAACTTTGGCTATGACTATATTAAGGATTTTGAAGAGCGCTTTCTTGTTAAAGCCCGCAACCCAGTTTCTATGGGATGGTCGGAATTGGATGTTATTTCCGGTCGTGGGCTAGGCCAAGGTGAATTGGGTGTGGTTATAGCACCCACAGGAGCCGGTAAATCAATGGTTTTAGTCCACTTAGGGGTTCAAGCCTTACTTCAGGGTCGTGATGTAATACACTATACGCTGGAGTTGAGTGATACCACTATTGCTTCTAGGTATGATAGCTGCATTACCGGCGTCCCCCTCAAGGATCTTTTTTCGTTTAAGGAACTGATTTTTGACAAGATCGAGAACGTTCCAGGAAATCTCATTATAAAAGAATATCCAACAAAGTCAGCTTCGACTAGGACTATAGCTAATCACCTTGATAAGCTGGTGAACAGGGGTGTTAAGCCTGGCTTAATAATAATTGATTATGGTGATCTTTTACGTCCGGTCACAACAAGGAAAGAAAAGCGAATGGAACTTGAATCAATTTACGAAGAAATGCGTGGTATTGCACAAATAAATGAGTGTCCCATATGGACCGCATCACAAACAAATCGATCAGGACTAAACGCAGAAGTTATTACTATGGAGTCTATTTCGGAAGCCTTCAATAAGTGTTTCGTGGCAGATTTTATCTTTACAGTGTCAAGGACAATGGAGGATAAGAACTCCAATACTGGAAGAATTTACGTAGCAAAAAACCGTAACGGCCCAGATGGACTGTTATATCCCATTTTCATGGACACAAGTAACGTAAAGATTCGTGTGTTGCCTCCAAGCGATGAAAGTGTGGAGGAGGTTACCTCGAAAAGTCAGGCTGACTTTTTAAAGAAGACATACAAAAAGTTTAAAGAACAATTAAGGGAGACTACCTAGAATGGAATTGGCGTCTAAAATATTATCGGATATCACCGTATACATGAAATATGCAAGGTTTTTGCCAAAACAATACCGACGAGAAACATACAAGGAACTTGTTTCTCGCAATAAAAAGATGCATATAAAAAAATACCCTGCCTTAAAGGAGGAGATAGAGGAAGCATATCAGCATGTATATGACAAGGAAATACTTCCTTCTATGAGAAGCATGCAGTTTGGGGGAAAACCAATTGAGGTGGCTCCAAATAGGATTTTTAATTGCGCTTACCTTCCCGTTGATGACGCTCGCGCTTTTGGGGAGATAATGTTTCTGTTGCTGGGAGGCACAGGTGTCGGTTATTCTGTTCAAAAGCATCATGTAGAAAAGCTACCGGAAATAGTTAAACCAAATGGCAGGAGGACCTATCGATATTTAATTGGGGATTCCATTGAGGGCTGGGCTGACTCCATTAAAGCTCTTGTAATGTCTTATTTTCGTGGGACATCTAAGTTGCGTTTTGATTTCTCGGACATTAGGTCCAAAGGAAGCAGATTAGTAACTTCCGGGGGCAAAGCTCCCGGCCCACAACCGTTAAAGGAGTGCTTGGTTAAGTTAGAGGGTCTGCTTGAGACAAAAGAAAATGGTGATAAGCTTAGGCCAATTGAGGTTCACGATATGATATGCCACATTGCCGATGCAGTATTGGCTGGTGGCATTCGCCGTGCTGCTTTAATTTCTTTGTTTTCAGCAGATGATGATGAGATGATTTCGTCTAAGACGGGAAAGTGGTGGGAGAATAATCCTCAAAGAGGGCGCTCTAATAATTCTGTAGTCCTTATGCGTCATATCGTTACCAAAGATTTTTTTGCTGAATTATGGAATCGGGTTGAGGCAAGTGGGGCTGGAGAGCCGGGGTTTTATTTTACCTTTGACAAAGATTGGGGTACAAATCCTTGTTGTGAGATCGCTCTTCGGCCATTTCAGTTCTGTAACCTGACCGAAGTTAATGTTTCGAGCGTCAAGACCCAAGAAGACTTTGAGAGCAGAGTAAGAGCCGCAGCCTTTATAGGGACACTGCAAGCATCCTATACGGATTTTCATTATCTACGTCCAGTGTGGCAGAGGACCACAGAAAAGGATGCCCTGATAGGAGTGTCCATGACTGGCATAGCTTCGGGAGATGTTTTAAAGCTTGACGCTAAGGCAGCGGCGAAGATAGTAAAGGAAGAAAACAAAAGAGTGGCAGCCTTAATCGGGATCAACCCAGCGGCAAGAACAACTTGTGTTAAGCCAGCGGGAACAACCAGTTTAGCACTTGGGACCTCTTCGGGTATTCATGCGTGGCACGCCCCGTACTACATTCGTAGGATTAGAGTGGGGAAGAATGAGGCGATTTATGAATACCTGAAAGAATTCCATCCAGAGCTAGTGGAGGATGAATATTTTAGGCCTCATGATACAGCAATTATCCAAGTTCCACAGAAGGCTCCAAAGGACTCCATACTACGCTCTGAGGACGCCCTGGAGCTTCTTGAGCGAGTAAAGCATATCAGCACTCAGTGGGTTAAGCCGGGGCATTGGAAGGGCCAAAATACGCACAATGTGAGTGCCACCATTACAGTAAAAAAAGATGAGTGGGATGACGTTGGGCAATGGATGTGGGAGAACAGATCTTTTTATAATGGGCTCTCTGTACTACCAGAGAATGGGGGCTCGTACATTCAGGCTCCGTTTGAAGATTGCGATGAAGAAGTGTATAAAACTATGATGAAATCTCTTGTTGATATAGATTTAACTAATGTCATCGAAATGCAAGACGATACGGATTTGCAAGGAGAGTTGGCGTGTTCGGGTGGTTCTTGCGAAATAAGATAAATAGCTTGACCTATTCTAGAGTAGGTGTTATACTATCTTGAGGTGAATGATGAGGTTTAACTATATGCTTCCTAAAAATGAACAGATAAGACGTTGTCCTGATAATAGGGAACATTATTATGTTCCGACTAGCCATACAGAGGCTTCTATAGGGCATATAGCAGTGCGTTTTAAATGTAAATATTGCGGGCAACTAGCGACAGCTTTTTTACCCAATGAGCAATATGAGATAAATAAAAAACTTATTAAGAAACACGGAGGAAACAGTGAGGTTAGAACCTAAGCATAAATGGATTGAAGTGGATATATCCCAAAAGAAAATAGAGAGTAATAAAGAAAAAAGTTTTGTAATCCTGCCGGAGGATTATAGTCCATCACAGTCACCTTATAAAGACGTTGCGGTGGTAACCGACCCATATGAAGAATATGCTCCCGGCACCAGGATCGTAGTACCTACGCATATTATAAGGGATATAGAAATTGACGGGTTTAAGTTTAATTTTATTGAGAGGAGCCACATTATGGCAGTTATTCATTTGGAGCCTGCCTAAATTATCTATACCAATAAGGAAAGTTTTTAGACCAAATCTTATAAAAAGCTTCGCGTTGTTCGGTTAATTTGTATAATTCATTTAGTAGTTTTTCGCGTTTTGGCTCATTTTTGAACCCCAAAACTTTCATAGCGAGCAACTGGTTAGTTAAATCGTTAATCCTCTTATCAATCGCCTGAAGTAAGAACATTCTTGTCCCCTTAATAAATAGGGTTTGAGACTACGCATTTAAAATTTAAAGGAGAAAAAAGAAAAATGAGTATTAAATTAGCAGAATATATCTGGCTCGATGGGTCAGAACCCACCAGACAGCTTAGGAGCAAAACTAGAGTAATACCCGTTGAGGAACAACCAGGTATTTGGGGTTTTGACGGCTCCTCGACGAACCAGGCAGAGGGCCATAGCTCTGATTGTGTTCTGAACCCGGTCAAAGTCTTACTAGACCCTACAAGATCTGGCCCTATACCTTCGATTCTGGTTTTATGTGAAGTATTGAATGTAGATATGACTCCACATAAGTCTAATACGAGGAGTCGTTGCGTAGAAATTGGAGAAAAATATCAAGATCAAGATTCTTGGTTTGGGTTAGAACAAGAGTATACTTTACTGAAAGATGGTAGGCCCTTAGGCTTCCCTAAAGATGGGTATCCATCCCCACAGGGGCAATATTATTGCAGTGTCGGAACATCAAACGCATTCGGCAGAGAGATTGTTGAGAGCCACTTGGAAGCCTGCTTACTAGCAGGCCTGAAGATTTCGGGCATCAATGCCGAAGTTATGCCAGGCCAATGGGAGTTCCAGGTTGGCCCATTGGGTCCGGTTGAGACTTCAGACCACTTGTGGTTGGCGCGGTTCCTTCTTGAAAGGATTGCGGAGAAGCACGGGGTGTCTGTCTCTTGGGATCCCAAGCCGGTCGAGGGCGATTGGAACGGAGCCGGATGCCATACCAACTTCAGCACCAAGGCGATGCGCGAAGAGGTGGGCCTGTGCGAAAAGGCTGCCGCGTCTTTGGGTGAGAGGGCTGAGGAACATATTGCAAATTATGGTGCCGACATTGAAAAGCGGTTGACCGGCTTGCATGAAACAGCGTCGTATAAGGACTTCTCATGGGGAGTTTCCGACCGTGGAGCATCCGTGAGGATCCCATGGCAGGTTGCCCAAGAAGGTGTCGGTTACATCGAGGATAGGCGTCCAAACGCCAACTGTGACCCCTATGTGGTTACCACCTTGATCACAGAAACAATTTGTTCGGCATTAGGATAGGAGGATCTCGTGGACGAAAGTGGACTTTTCCTATCAGAACTGCTAAGAGCGAACCCGTCGTGGGAGGTACCATTATTGTTTTTTATTTTGGTGTCTTTGTCGATGCTCTTTTATGGAGTGGGAGCGCTAATTCTCAACTTTGCAATGAAGACATCGCTCAATAAATGAGAAGGAGAAAGGCTCCTACATGCAAGAAGTGCAATGATTTTGGGGCGTACCAGGCTTGTACTGCTGGCAGGGTTCATCGAGTATACTGTGATTGTGAAGCAGGAGAGAGATTTAGGAAAAGGGCTGCGGGGGAAGAATGAGAAAGTGCAAGTTCATTAGAACTAACAATGAAGTAAACTCTATTTTTGTCCCTCTACCAAACTCGTGGGAGAGACACCAGTGGTTAAAAGGCTACTTTGGAAAAGAATGTGGCGTTGCTGGAAAGGAGATGTGGGACTTGCTTCTTGAGAGATATGATGTTAAGGTATTGGTAGAAGAAGACGGTGTGTTTCGTGAGGAGAGCGAAGAATGATTGAGGCATTATTTTTCTTAGGTGGTCTTTCTATCGGCTGGCTATTGTTGCCACAACCTTTTGAAATTGACATGAAATATGAGACTGGCTTTCTGAATGGTGTTAAGGCAGCCCTCAATGCTGAAAAGAAAAAGATGAAGGATGGCAGGAATGCTCTAATCATCAAAGGCTTGTTTGGTAGGGAGGACGAAGAATGAAAGTCGGTGATTTAGCAATAGTTCTTCCTTACGAGGTGAAACCTCGTGCTCGCTGGAATAATGAGACCAGAAGCGAAGACTACATAGGGCAATGCGGAACTGTTACAGAAAT